>Ga0190305_1000128_pt1 | contig 20287 bp, 25 predicted proteins | sample 48700723_MG_FD_161678 | JGI IMG/M metagenome (GOLD analysis project Ga0190305, IMG submission 161678) | Hydrothermal vent sediment bacterial communities from Southern Trench, Guaymas Basin, Mexico - 4870-07-2-3_MG | ecosystem: Environmental > Aquatic > Marine > Hydrothermal vents > Sediment ... | reverse complement strand
GCCTTTTCACTATCCGTTAGTGGCAGTGAGCCTGCGAACTTCATCCTTATCCTTCTTCAGTTTATTTACACAGAGATGTGCGAGCCTTGTGGGTTCTGGCAGTTTATGCTTTCGAATGCAGTTCTTCACGATGTTGAGTGAGGTATCCAGTGATACCTTATGCCCGGGTGCAACGATAAGCGGTCTGCAGCCTTTCTTACTCTTGAAGTAATATCCAACTTCCCTACCATGATATCTTATTAAATTGGCTTCGCCTGGCTTGCCGGGGATAGTGCCTGAGCCGCACAGTATGTTCTTCGCCACACCTATGGTGGGTATATCCAGTAAAACGCCTACATGGGTGGCTAAACCTGCGAATCTGGGATGGTTTATCCCGCATCCGTCTATCAAGAGCAGGTCGGGCTTCTTATCCAGTTTGTGGAACGCTTCTATTATCGCCGGTGCTTCACGGAAAGACAGCAGTCCGGGGATATAAGGGAAGTCAACGGGCATCGTCGCACTCGAATGGTAGAGGGACTTCATTGAAGGATATTCGAGCACTACAACTGCCGATATTATCATCTCTCGCTCATTTGTGTTTGTGTTTATATCTGTATTTGTAGCTTCGCGGAAGAAAGCCTGGTCTGCACCAGCCACAAATCTCAAGGCTCCCAGCTGGTCCTCTACTATCGCCTTTGATGCTATTTCCTCCTGCACCGTATACAGCTCGCTCGTGCTTATGTTCTCCGGCATTCTCATCTCTCTCACGAATATCTTAATCTTAATCTTTGCATACCCTAATAAATATCGGTAAGGCATGAACGAGAACAAGAAAGCGAGCAACGAGAATGAGAGAGTGGTAGTGAATCCTGTTGAGACTGCGGTGCTGGTAGTAGATATGCAGAAGGATTTCTGCTATGAAGATGGAGCTTTATTCGTTGGTGATGCGGTAAGAAGGATAATCCCGAATATAAGGGCTCTTCTGGAAGATGCGCAAAGAAAAGGGCTACAGCTCATATTCACCCTGGATTGGCATTCACCTGAGGATGATGAGTTCGCGGTATGGGGCAGGCATTGTGTTGAATATACAAGGGGTGCGGAGCTGATAGATGAGTTAGCAGAGGTAGAGGAAAGAGCTTTTGTGGTGCGAAAACAGAAGTATACCGCGTTCTTTGAGACTGAACTGGAGGCGCATCTGATAGAAAAAGGGATAAGAAAGCTGATAATCGTTGGTGTAGCCACGAATATATGCGTGCTCCATACTGCGATAGACGCATCACTGCGAGGCTTTGAGATAATAGTACCTGAGGACTGTGTTGCAGCGTTGAGCGATTACGAGCAGGAATACAGCCTGTATCATATAAAGAATGTATTGAAAGGGATTGTCACGAGCTCAGATGCAATCACGTTCCTATGAAGGTGTGAAGGATAGTGGTGCAGGTGCAGAATTTGAGGTTCTGCATAAGGACCTGCTGGGGCGAATAGGCAAGCTCCGAACAGAGCATGGATACGTGGAGACGCCGCTAATCATGCCCGTGATAAACCCGAATCTAAAAACCATCGAAGCGGCAGAGATGCACGAGTATGGTGCGGAGATGCTGATCACGAATGCGTATATAATTTACAAGAAGGCGGAACTGAGAGAAGAAGCACTTAAACACGGCGTTCACTCACTGTTAGGCACGGAACTGCCAGTAATGACCGATTCAGGGGCTTATCAACTCTCTCAGTATAGCGATGTGGAAGTGAGCAACAGTGAGATACTGAGATTCCAGCGGTATATAGGCTCTGACATCTGTGTGCCACTGGATATACCAACACCGCCGTATGTTAGCCGTGAGAGAGCGATGCGCGATTTAGAAGAGACACATAAGAGACTCAAGGAAGCGCGAGAAATAATAAATGATAGAATGCTTACGGGCGTTGTGCAGGGCTCTACATACTTAGACTTGCGGGAAACGAGTGCAAAGCGGGCTGTGGCTATTGGATTTGATATCTATGCGATAGGAGGTGTGGTGCCGCTACTGGAATCATACCAGTTCGATAGACTTGTGGATATAATCATGGCGGTGAAGAGGAACTTACCGCTGAATGCACCGATTCATCTCTTTGGCGCGGGACATCCCATGCTATTCGCACTGGCAGTTGCCCTCGGCTGTGATATCTTCGATTCCGCAGCGTATGCAATATATGCGAAGACGGGGCGGTATATAACGTGTGAAGGCACGAAGAGGGCACAGGATTTGCAGTTCCTGCCGTGCTCCTGCCCGATATGCTCCACTTATACGCTGGATGAGGTGAAGGGTAGCGCGGATTTACTCGCAGAGCACAACCTCTGGGTGACATTTGAAGAGATGCGAACGGTGAAGCAGAGTATAGTGGAAGGTAGCCTGTGGGAGCTATGCGAGAGGAGATGCAGAGCGCATCCCGCTTTGTTCGCCGCATTGAAGCGCATAACGAGATACTCTGCACTGATTGAGAGATATGACCCTGTAACGAAGCACCCTTTCTTTTACCTCAGCGAATGCTCCGCGCACCGACCGGAGGTATTGCGCTATTCTAAGAGACTGAATAGATTCCGGCTATCAGGTAACGTCCTTGTCCTCCTGACCGCCTCAAGCTACCTCCGCCCGGAGTATGAATCGAGATTTGACCACCTGTTATTGGTGAAACCGCCATTCGGTCCCTATCCGATAGAACTGGGCGAGAGTTATCCGGTGGGTCAGGCGGAGATACCGGCTGAGGTGGATGAAGAATCGGAGAAAGTAGCACTGGAGAACGTATTGAGATTATTGAAGATGCATAAAGGTGATGCGAGCTTTGTCCTTCGCTGTGCTCGCAGGTGGGCGAGGCATCCACTGATGGAGGAGATAGGAAAATATGCAGAGGTGGAATTTGAAGATGAAGATTGATGAGCTTTTATATAATCCTACCCTATCAATTCTTTTAAGATAAAATGGTAAAGAGGCATAGACCGCGGAGGGGTTCATTGGCTTTCTCGCCACGGAAGAGGGCAAGGAGTGAGACCTGCCGGATAAAGAGGGATGAGATAGTACCAGGCAGGCAACTGCAGGGCTTCGTAGGTTATAAAGCCGGTATGACCCATCTTATTCTGAATGATAATTATTCGCATAGTCTCACAAAGGGGATGGAGATATTTGTTCCCGTAACGGTAATAGAGACGCCACCGGTGAAGGTGGAAGGTATCCGGCTTTATAAAGACACTGTATATGGGCTGAAAGCGCTAACAGAGGTATGGGCAGGCGCAAGCGGAGGTGGCGACGGTAGTGAGGGCGGCGACCTGGACAGGATAACAGATATTATCAATGCAGATGAAACAGACGGGATGAGCCTGAGTGTGAGGCTGATAATCGCCACTATTCCGGAGCTCGTGAGTGGAGTGCCGAAGAAGCGGGGCGATTTGATGGAGTTGAAGATGAGTGGCGTCGTGCACGAGGACATTGAATATGCGCGGAAAGTTCTTGGTAAGGAGATAAGGGTAGAGGAGGTATTTAAAGAGGGTGATTTCGTGGACGTTACGGCGGTGACGAAGGGTAAGGGGACACAGGGTCCCGTAAAGCGGTGGGGTGTAACTATACAGAACGCGAAGGCGAAGAAGTCAGGTAAAGGGCGTCATGTGGGCTGTATCGGTGGATGGCGACCGCGACGTGTGAGATGGAGGATACCACAACTTGGACAGACGGGCTATCAACAGCGCACGGAGTATAACAAGCGGATATTAAAGATAGGAACGGATGGTGCGGAGATAACACCCAAAGGTGGTTTCCTGCATTACGGATTGGTGCGGAACGGATATATTCTGGTGAAAGGCAGTGTTCCCGGTCCAAAAAAGAGGCTGATACGAATCTCACACGCTATACGCCCGCATCCAAAATTGCCCGCACCTGAGATTGCATATATAAGTAGGGAGTCGCAACAGGGTAATTAGTGGATATGAGATATGATGGGAGAAGCAGAGAGGAGAGTGAAAGTACTGGATTTATCGGGTAATTTCATAAAGGAGACCCCTCTGCCAGGGGTATTCAGGGAAGAGTATCGTCCAGATCTGATAAAGAGGGCTGTCCTGGCTATGCAATCGCATCGCTTACAGCCAAAAGGCACGAGTCCACTCGCGGGCAGGAAGACCTCAGCTGAGAGCTGGGGTGTGGGCAGAGGTGTCTCACGTGTGCCCCGTATAAAGAACGGCAGGCGGGCAGCAAGAGCGCCACAGGCTGTTGGTGGCAGGAGAGCACATCCGCCAAAGACTGAGAAAGTACTAAAGCGTAAGATAAACGATAAGGAGAGGCGTAAAGCAATAAGGTCCGCCATAGCTGCCACTATAAACCCGGAACTCGTGCGAAGCAGGGGACATAAGTTCAGTGAAGATGTCGTATTGCCGATTGTGGTTGAGGACTCGTTCGTCACGCTGGAGAGGACTGCGGAGGTAGAGGAGTTCTTCCAGACTATCGGTATAGGGGCTGACCTGGCTCGAGCGCGGGAGCGTAAGATAAGAGCAGGAAAGGGTAAGATGCGTGGCAGGCGATACAAGACGAAGAAGAGTGCATTAATCGTTATTTCTGGCGATGAAGTCGAAGACCCGGGTAACATAAAGATAACCACGAGTGCAAGGAATTTGCCAGGTGTGGATGTATCCTATGTAGATGCATTGAATGTCGAATTGCTCGCTCCGGGGACGCATCCCGGCAGGTTGACCGTATGGACCGAATCGTCGTTAATGAAACTTGGTGATTGAGATGGAGATGAAATTGAAGCATATTGTGGCTACGGAAAAAGCATCGTCAATGGTCGAGTCAGAGAACAAACTCCAGTTTATCGTTGATATAAGAGCTGATAAGCGTGCGATAAAGGATGAGGTGGAGCGGGTATTTGAGACACCGGTAAAGAATGTGAGGACGATGATAACATTTAAAGGGAAGAAGAAGGCAATAATAGAATTTGAAGAAGAAGGTAAGGCAAAAGAGATAGGTACATCGCTCGGTATATTGTGAAATAGGAGAAATGGGGAAGAGAATAATAGCACAGCGAAGAGGAAAAGGGTCTCCGGTATTCAGAGCGCCATCGCATCGCTATCGAGGTAATCTGGAGCATGTACGAGTGGACGGTGATGAGCAAGTAACAGGTAAAGTCGTTCAGATACTGCATGACCCTGCGAGGAGTGCGCCAATTGCCCGATTAAGGACAAATAGAGGCGAAGAGCGGTTCATAATTGTACCAGAGGGTATAGGAGAAGGAGAAGAGGTCGCTTATGGAGAATCAGCGGCGATAAAAGTAGGGAATACTCTACCATTACGCTGTATCCCTGAAGGTATTGCAATTTGTAATATAGAGAATAATCCGGGTGATGGTGGTAAGTTCGCGAGAGCTTCGGGCAATTACGCAACGCTGGTGACACATGAGGCAGAGACGGGCAGGACTCTTGTGGTGATGCCCAGTGGCAAGAAGAAATGGCTCTCCGGGGATTGCATGGCTACCATAGGCATAGTAGCAGGAGGTGGTAGAACGGAGAAGCCATTTGTGAAAGCTGGTAAGAAGTACCATAAGATGAAGTCTCGTGCTGCACGATATCCGAGGGTGAGGGGTGTAGCAATGAATCCAGTTGACCATCCTTTTGGTGGTGGTGGACATCAGCATATCGGTAAGTCAAAGACACCGGGCAGGGGTGCACCACCAGGCAGGAAGGTGGGTAATATAGCAGCGAAGAGGACAGGGCACAGGAGATGAAAGTATACCTTAAAAAGATAAATAAAAGAAGAATAAGAATAAATGAGTGATAGAGATGGCGAAGAAGAAGGCTAAGAGCACACTGAAGAAGAAAGAAGAAGAGTTCAAATATCGGGGTTATACGGTGGCGAAGCTGAAGAAGATGAAGCTGGAGGAGTTAGCGAAGTTATTGCCAGCGAGGCAGCGCAGGAAATTGAAGAGGAAATTAAGGGAAGAAGAGGAGAAACTGCTGGAGAAGATAGAGCAGCGAGAAGAGGTTAAAACGCACCTGAGGGATGCAATCGTGTTGCCGAGCATGGTGGGGAAGAAGATAGGGATACACAATGGTAAGGGCTTCGATTACGTGGAGATAAAACCAGAGATGATAGGGCATTACTTAGGCGAGTTTGCAATGACGCGAAAGAAGGTGGTGCATGGAGCTGCGGGTGTGGGGGCAACGAGGTCTTCGAAGTACGTACCACTGAAGTAGAGAAGAGATGGGCAGGGTAAGATATTGTGTGGATTCCGAAGTTGTTGATGCTGATATAACGGCGAGGGCAATGGCTTATGAGCTTCATATCTCACCAAAGCATGCGTATGAGATCTGCAGGGCGTTGAAGGGTATGAGAGTGGGAGATGCGGAGCGGTATCTGGAGGCTGTACTGGAAGGGCGAGTGCCTGTACCATTCAAGCGACATAAGAAGAAGGTAGCACATCGTAGAGGGCTCAGCGGCTGGTATGCAGGCAGGTATCCAGTAAAGGCAAGTGAAGCGATATTGAGGTTGATAAGGGAGGCGAGGGCAAATGCGGAATACAAAGGGCTCGATCCTGATGAGATGCGGATATGGCATATAGCAACGAAGAAAGGCAGGGTTATAGAGGGAGTAATGCCAAGGGCATTTGGTCGCGCAACGCCGAAGAATACCGAAACTGTTACGGTTGAAGTGATATTAAAGGAGGAGAGCTGAGACAGGTGATAGAGAAACTATTTGTGAAGGAAGGGATAAAGAGGGTAAGACTGAACGAGTATTTTGTGAAGGAATTAGAGAGAGCGGGCTATGGGGGAATGGAGATAAAGAGGACGCCGATGGGCACGCAGATAACAGTGAAAGTCGAGAAGCCGGGTATTATAATAGGTAAAGATGGCAAGAGGATAAAGAAATTGACGGAAGAGGTGAGCAAGAGGCATGAACTGGACAATCCTCAACTTGATGTGCAGCCAATAGAGGTACCTGACCTGTGTGCAACATTGATGGCGAACCGACTGGCGAAATTGATAGAGCGAGGCTGGCATTTCAGACGGGCTGGCAGGTCTATGTTGCAGCGGATAATGGAGAATGGTACATCCGGCTGTGAGATAGTGATGTCAGGCAAGTTGAAGGGACCGAGAGGACGAACGGAGAAGATGGTGGAAGGGTATATAAAACACTGTGGTGAAGTGGCAGAGGAGATGGTGGATCGTGGCTATGCAATAGCCAGAGTGAAATCGGGTGTTATAGGTGTGCAGGTATGGATAGTGAGACCAGATGCTGAGCGACCGGATGCCTTTCGTATAATAAAGAAGGAAGAGCCGGAAGTTAAGGAAGAAGAAGTCAAGGAAGAAGAGGTTAATAAAGAAGACGAAGAGGATAAAGATAAAGAGGACAAAGAGGAGGGGGGAGGAGATAAGGAGGAATGAGCATATTTAGAATTGAAGATATAAGGAAGATGAGCGAGAAGGAGAGGAGAGAGGAGTTGGAGAGCCTGATCTCTGATTTATTACGTGAGCGGGGGATGGTAGCCACCGGAGGTGCATCTGAGAATCCAGGTAGAATAAAGGAGATAAGGAGGACAATAGCGAGGATAAAAACAGTAGAGAGTGAAATAAAGAAGGGTATAAGATGAGAGAGGATAAAATGAGTACACAGATCTGTGATAAATGCGGTTTACCGATAGATTTATGCATCTGCAAGGAGATAGCGAAGGAACAGCAGGTGGTTAAGGTCACGACAGTGAAGAGAAGGTTCGGGAAGATAACAACAGTGATAAAGGGTATAGACGCGAAGGAGGTGGACCTGAAGGGGCTATCAAAGGAGCTGAAGTCACGATGCGCATGCGGTGGTACGGTAAAAGAGGGCTGTGTGGAGCTACAGGGCGACCATAAAGCAGAGGTGAAGAAGGTACTGCGTGAGATGGGCTATCGGTTAGAGGATGAGAGTTGAAAGTGAGAGTTGAAAGTTGGAGATTTGCCCCAGGAGGAATTGATTGGGTTGATAATGGAAGTAGAGGAGAGTAGCAACAGGGATATGGAAGGACTGCGGGGTAGGATTGTGGATGAGACGAGGAACACCTTTGTAATAGAGACGGAGCAGGGGGAGGAGAAGCGGATACCGAAGAGTGGGAATATGTTCATATTCGTCCTTGAAGATGGTACACGAGCGAGGATAAGAGGTGATAAGCTTCTGGCGAGACCAGAGGACAGGATAAAGAGGGGTATGCAAAGATGAAGCGGGATATAGGAATAGATGTTAAGGAGCCGGACCGTGAATGTGATGATATTAACTGCCCTTTTCATGGTAAGTTACCGGTTCGGGGGCAGATAATAGAGGGTGTGGTGGTGAGTGATAAGGCGGCGAAGACAGTTGTGGTAGAGCGGACGTATATGAAGAAGATAAGGAAATACGAGCGGTATGAGAAGAGAAGGTCAAAGATTCATGCACATAATCCGCCATGTATAGCTGCGAAGGTAGGCGATGTAGTGAAGATTATGGAATGTCGCCCATTGAGCAAGACGAAGAGTTTTGTTGTGGTGGAGAAGCTATCTTTGGTTCCTCAATAAATAAACATTTAGTTTAATCCAGTATAGTGTATAGTATTGTATTATGGTCAAGATAGAGGAAGAAGGGAAGGAGAAGATAAAAATAGCACAGGTCTCCTGCGGCACTATTTACGGTAACGTGCAGCATGAGATAGAGCGTGCGGCTGAGGAAGTAGGAGCCGAGATATTCGTGCCCGAGGTTGACCTGGACTATGTGGCATCGAAGACAGAAGAGTTCGGCTATGACATGAAGAACAGTTATGGATTGAGTGTGGCATTAGCAAGGGGGTATGCAGTAGCGGAGGGTTTGTGTGATGCCGATGCGGTATTTGTTGCCGGGTGTCACAAGTGTCCAAGAGGGGCGGTGATAAGGACAGAGATAAGGCGTATTATTCAGGATAGGACGCAATTGCCAGTGGTTATGTATCCTTTTACAGAACGAACGAAAGCGGGCGAGTTATTGACGCGGATGGAAGCGCTGGTAACGATAGTGAGGAGGCGGTGGATACTGGAGCGAAAGGAGCAGGAAGGGCTCACTGCGGGTATAGATTCGGGCTCTACAACCACGAAAGCGGCGGTAATGCTGGATAACAAAGTACTTGGTGCAACGTGGTCGCCCACACGCGAAGTTGTAGACACAGCGGAGAAGGTATTTAATAAGGCACTTGAGCTCGCGGGAGTGAAGAGGAGCGATATAGAAGCGCTTGGAACGACCGGGTATGGGAGGCACGCGTTAGGAGAGCACTTCAAGGCGGATCTGGTACAGGAGGAACTGACGGTGAACTCAAAAGCGGCGATGTATCTCGCGGGTATAGAGAAGGGTGAGGCGATGATCATTGATATTGGCGGTATGGACAACAAGATAATAACCGCGAGAGATGGGATACCTGATAATTTCACAATGGGAGGGATATGTGCAGGCGCATCAGGTAGGTTTCTGGAGATGACGGCACGAAGGCTGGGTGTGGACGTTGTGGAGATGGGTAAGCTGGCACTGGAAGGTGATGCGCACAAGGTGAAGACAGATAGCTATTGTATCGTGTTCGGGATTCAGGACCTTGTATCCGCACTTTCAATGGGTGCGAGGCGCGAGGATGTGGCGGCTGCTGCGTGTCATTCGGTGGTGGAGCAGGTGAAGGAGCAGTTGTTACAGGAGATAGACCTGAGACAGCCCGCGATAGAGGTTGGTGGTACTTCTCTCGTGGCTGGCGTGCCAAAGGCGATGAATGATGTGCTCGGATTTGATGTGATAGTGCCGAAATATCCGCAGTATATAGGTGCGATTGGTGGTGCATTGCTCTCTTCATCCTTCAGATAGCGGGTTGATAGACCTGATGTTGGCAAAGCGGATTATACCCTGTCTGGACTGTGACCTGGGTGTGCCGGGTGGACGTGTGGTAAAGGGAGTGGAATTCAAGCGTATCAAGTATGCGGGTATACCCTGGGAGCTTGCAGCGGAATATGATGAACAGGGCGCTGATGAACTCGTGTTCCTGGATATAACGGCATCGCATGAAAGGCGAGAGACGATGGCGAATGTGATAGAGAAGGTTGCGAGCAGGGTCTTCATACCGCTCACTGTCGGTGGTGGTATACGAAGCATAGAGGATGCGAAACGGGTATTCAATGCGGGTGCAGATAAGGTCTCTGTGAACACTGCTGCGTTAAAAGACCCTGAACTGGTGGATGAACTCGCTGAACGGTTCGGTTCGCAGGCGTGTGTGGTGGCGATAGATGCAAAGAGGCGGTATCTGCGTAGTGAAGAGGAATTGGAGAGGGCGATGGATGCGGGCAGGGAGATAATAGATACAGGGGAGGGTAAATGCTGGTTTGAATGCTCAATTTACGGCGGCAGGAGGTTCACGGGTGTAGATGCACTGAAATGGTCGAAGGAAGTGGAGGATAGAGGAGCGGGTGAGATTCTACTCACCAGTATGGACCGCGATGGTACAAAGGATGGATTCGACCTGGAATTGACTGCGGCAGTTTGTGCACGTGTGAATATACCGGTTATAGCATCTGGAGGTTGTGGCACGCCCTCGCACATAAAGGATGTCTTCACTTATACTGACGCTTCCGCTGCACTCGCGGCATCCATATTCCACTATAAGGAATATTCAGTTCAGGATGTCAAACGCTATCTGAAGGAGAATGGTATTCACGTTCGGTTGTGATTGAGAATTTCCTTTCGGGAGGCTTTTTGATGGCTGTTGTTAACCGATGCCAAACTTTGGGAGGCACAAAATGAGCTAAAATGATGATGTGAGGTTTTTTGAATTCTGAAATAATGACCTTGAGGAGACCGCAAAATATTTAAAAAACAGGAGAATCTACTCTTTATAAAATGAGAGGGATGGTAAAATCCCCGCCGTGACACAAAAAATCTTTCTGCAATAAAAAAACCCGCTTGATAACCCTTTAAAAGAAGATGAAACATGAGCAGAACAACAAAGAATAATGGTCGTCCAGAGGAGAGTATATGCGAACGGTTCGCATATTCTTCTCATCTAGGAGTATATCCGAATAGTTCGGATATAAAAGAGTTGTCCGAAATTGCGAGCCTGACATTAAAGGTGATCCAAAATGGATAACGAAAAATTAATCGAACGTTTGAATAGATTTAAACCAATCTGTAGACTTGAAAATGAATTTAAAATGTTTAAGAATAATTTATGTAATTCGGACATTATCGTAGCATTTCCGGGATCATTTTTCTTTATTGGTGAGCATAGTGTTATGCATGGACAGCCAGCACTTAATATGTCTATACCCTTATATGGGTATGTTGGAGCTACGGAAAGCAAGAGAGAGGGAATTAGCATTGAAATGTGGAAAAGAAATTTGGAAATAGAGGAGTTTGAAAAATTTAAGTGGAGAGAAAGAGAAAGGGAGTATCTAGAAAAAGAGTTAGAGGATATACTTAGAGCTAAAAATATCAAACCTAAATACGAGTTATTTTCTCTCCTTGAAGTCCCTCCCGGATGCGGATTAAATAGTAGCGGTGCTCTTTCTGCCGGGATAAGTGTGTGTATTGGTATATTAAATGGTATGTTTTCGCCCTACGACGTCCAAAGGTGGCAAACTATTAAGCGTCTAGAAGAACTAAAAAAAGATAAAGAGTTCAAAGAAGCTTTTGAGATGGCATGGCAATTTGACTGGGCCATTCAAAGGGGAAGTAGTGGAATTGGGCCTCTCGTTTCTCTTGTTGGATTTGTAGGAGAACCAATAATTTATTTCTTAGAAAACGATGAACTTGGAGAGCAAAAGTGGGAATCTCAATGGCATGCATATTTTTTATCAGAATTTTGTAGCAGAACTGATATAAGCAGATTTAAGAAATGGCCGTTTGCTCTTATTTATTCTGGAAGCCCTTCATTTACCAAAGAAGCCTTTGATGAAATTAAAAGAGAATCTACGAATGCCTCCATTGGCATCGAGAAATTTGTAGAACAATTGAAAACAAGAGAAATTCCATTGGAAAAAATAACAACTCCTCTTCAATCAGTATTGAAAACTGAGATTATGAAAGAACTTGAAGAGGGTCTAATTGGTAAGGAAAAATTAGAGGGTCCTAATAGAGAGTTTATAAATAAGGTCAAACAAAGTCAAGAACATCGACCCAAAAATATATCGGCATATCTTCTTGAAAGAATCTGGGGTGTTCTGGGGGGATTTTCTATAATTGCTATTGGAAATATAGTGACTCAACCTGAACGTACGGTAGATATGATGAATATATGTCAAAGTGTCCTCTCAGCTTTGGGTATTTCTACACCCAAAATAAATGATATATGTAAAGAATTTCAATCTCATGCCGCTAACTCCCATAGCATTATTGGAGCAAAACTGACTGGTTCTGGAGCTGGCGGCGATGTGATTGTCTTATCTCCCTATGAGGATAAAATTGATATAATTAAGAAAATTATTGAAGAAAAAGGATATACCGTTCACTTCAAGTCATGGGAGAGCAAACAGGTAGAAAAAACGATACTAAAAGAGCCAAAATATTTCCCCAGAGTGATGGATATAAAGGAGAAAGAAAAAGAAAATGCGTATGTAGGTGTAATTTCAAAGAAAATTCCAGAAAGTCCAAATTATAAAAAATCTGGCGAGTTCTCAAAAGAAGCATTAGAACAACAGAGAGGTGTTCTAAGTGATGTAGAAAAAGCAATAAGAATTGCAAAGGATAAAGATATAGATTTGGATATGTTAGTGCTTCCGGAATATTCACTTCCTCCAGAAGCCGATGAACAATACTTCAAAAAAATAAGGGAAAAATTAACCGAGATATCTAAGGAAAAAGACATAATAATTGTAGGAGGGAGTTATCTAAGTAAAAACCTTGAGGATATTTGTTTAGTATTTTTACCCAGTGGAGAAACCAGGAAAATATGGAGATTGAATCGATGTAATGATGACCCAAAAGAGTTTAAAGAAGGATGCGGGGTGGGGATATTCAAAAATAGTAGAATTGGAGACTTTTGCGTAGTTGTTTGCTTTGACTACCTATCCGAAAAAATACCGGAGGTGATTCAGAAAGCATATCGTAGGGAGCACTCTTTCACACTTATTATAGTAAGCCAATGTCGTGATATAGAAAGGTATAAAAGGAGAAGTGATGAACTTGCCAATCCCAAGGGGAAAAAAAGCAATCAAGGTCTTCTTGCATATGTTATACTTGCTGATAGTTACCATGGTTTAGCATACTATGCCGCGCCTGTCAGAAGAAGAGGAGATGCTAAAAAAGAAGATTTTTGTAAACCGATACTGGAAAAGGATAACTACTCTATCTTTAGACTCCCGATAAAAGAATTAAAAAATGCAAGAACGCCGGGCATCGGATCAAAGGTACTTTACTCGATCAATCCAAAATAAAAGAGGCAGACTCGCAACTCTTCGCAATCCTTCGGATTGCTCGGTGCTATCGCACTCGGACGACAAGCGGGTATCTGGCTTCGCTCCGCTTCGCCCAAATTTGCCCTTCGGGCAAACTTCAGATACCCGCAGAACGTTATACGCCATTTCGCATAAGGAGGATAAATTACGATGGAGATAGACTTAAAGAGTGATTTAGAGCAATTATTCTCGGACTTTAGATGGAAAATAAAAGGCATGATTGACGAAGATGGTAATATTTATCCTATCCCTCCAATACCGCAAGTTATAACTGGTATCTTTCAGGAGATAACCAAGCATAAGGTTAAAAAGTTTATGAAGGATAAATATGAGTGCGAGATAGTTCAGGGAGGACCGAGAGAATATCCAGAGATGACTCTTATGGGAGGTAAGTTCGGTAATAGGAAAATTGCTATTGATATAAAGACTACAAGAAGAATTGGTAAAAATAAAATCAGTGGATTCACTGTTGGTAGCTTCGCAGGGTATTTTTTACATCCAGAAAAACAAATGCCAGGCTGTAAATTTCCCTATGGTGAGTTTGATGAGCACTGGATTGTAGGCTTTATCTATACTTGGAATCCTGATGCAGACAGTTTACACATGGTTTCGGATGTAGAAGTCATTGTTCAGCAAAAATGGAAAATTGCTTCTAAGTCTACCGGAACAGGAACAACCTTTGCTATTGGTTCCATCAAGAAAATAGATAAATTGAAGAAAGGTGAAGGAGTATTTAAAAGCAAAGAAGAATTTGAAAATTACTGGCGAAAAAGAGGGAAAGAACGAGAGATTAAAAGGAAGATGTAGGAGAATGGTGCAAAAATATAGGTCGTCAGAACAATTAACACTTCCCATTTTTGAACCCCATCATGAGGTGAAAATACCTTCCACACGCTATCAGGGAAGTAAAGCAAAACTCGTAGGTTGGATATGGGAAAAGATTAAAGATATAGATTTTTCAAATGCTATTGATATTTTTGGAGGCACGGGAGTTGTAGGTTATTTTTTAAAACAAAAAGGTAAGCAGGTTTATTACAATGATTATCTCAAATCCAATTACTACATTGGATTAGCTTTAATCGAAAATAATACCATCAAACTAAACAAGCAAGAAGCTGAGAAACTTCTGATAAAGGAACCAGATTATGACTACCGTTACTTCATACGAGATACATTTAAGGACATCTACTACACAGATGAAGAAAACGAGTGGCTTGACATCGTAGTTCAAAATATTTGTAGGATAGAGAATATCTATAAAAAAGCGGTAGCTTATTATGCACTTTTTCAGGCGTGTCTGGTAAAAAGACCTTTTAACTTATTTCACAGGAAGAATCTTTACCTTCGCTTTGCTGATGTAAAAAGGACATTTGGGAATAAAACAACCTGGGATAGACCTTTTGAAGAGCATTTCATAGATTTTATCAATGAAATTAATTACCTGGTTTACGATAATGGTAGGGAAAACAAGGCGTATAATCTGGATGTCTTTGAAGTTGAAGGGAATTTTGATTTAGTTTATATTGACCCTCCTTATACTTCATCAAAAGGTGTAAGCGTAGATTATTTAGACTTTTACCATTTCCTTGAAGGATTAGCAAATTATGAGAACTGGAAAAATAAGATAAACTATCGAACTATAAACAAGCGGTTTTATAAAAATAATAATCCTTGGAATGATAAGCATAAGATTAGAAAGAAGTTTAGGGAGCTTTTTGAGAAATTTAAAGATAGCATTCTCGTAATTTCTTATAGGTCAGATGGTATTCCTACCATTGAGCAAATTGTGTCTGATGTTAAACGTTTTAAGAGGCAGGTTCATGTTTATACCTTCGAGAATTATAAATATGTATTGAGCAATGGTAAGACGGCGGAGATTTTAATAGTTGGAGAGTAAAAGTAAAATGGTAGCGAAACGGCGTATAACACGGCATAAAAGATTCGTGCCTTATGGCACTCGCCCAAATCCTTCGCTGTCGCTCAGGACTTCTTTTATGCCGGAATCGTTATCTGCCATGCTCCAAATGGAGGTGTAAAATATGGGATCTTTATACTTGAATAAGTTGGCCCACGATGAGCGTGAAGAACTTAAGAAAAAATTATGGGAAGCGCAAAAAGGCAAATGCTTCATCTGTGATGAACTCATAGACTTGAGTATACATCAAACTCAAATAGATCATGTTATCCCTTTAAAGATAGGTGGAAAGGATGAGCCCTCAAATTTTGCCTTAACTCATGCTGCATGTAATGAATCGAAACAGGATGCAGATCTAAGAGTGGCGAGGATTTTAGCAAAATTCAGTAAGATACGAGATCGTTGTTTAAAAGAAAATCGTGGACCAAATTTAACGGATATTCTACATGAATACGGCGGTTCAAAATATGACATAACTTTAAAATTCGACGAAGCCAACTCTGTGGTGAAATATTCTCTTACCGAGATGGGAGAAAATGAAATCTTTGAACAAAGAGTTTATACAGACCCGCTAAGTGACTTTAAATATTTCTTTGCGGAGCTGCCAATTGAATATCTATTTCATGATGACAGGATTAATCCGCGATCAATAGGGCAAAATATCTCTAAACTAGTTAAGGAGTTCTTCCTAAAAAGACCGCAATTGCATATCTCTTTAGGATGGGTAAATATAACAGGCAATTCTAAAGTCAAAGTTAAAATTTTTGATGGACAGCACAAGGCTGCGGCTCAGGTACTATTGGGCGTAAGAAGATTGCCCGTTAGAATCTTTCTAAACCCAGATCTTGATATACTCCTTACTACAAACACAAATGCAGGAACCACTCTTAGACAAGTGGCTTTTGATAAATCTGTACAGAGACACTTAGGTAGTGCACTTTATATGGATCGAGTTGAACGCTACCAAAGAGAAAGAGGTTTATCTCCCGATGATTTTAATTTTTCAGAACGAGATTTGGTAAATTATTATAGAGGAGAATCTAGAGAAATGAAGAGGTACATCTTAGATTCAGTTAGAGATGGTATTACACATCATCCAGAAAATAAGTTAAAAGAATTCATAGATTTTGGTGGGAGAAAGAAGGAAAAGCCACTCTCGTATAGCACAATAGAAAAAACATTTTACTCATTTTTTATTTATCAAGATGTCCTTGACACTCCTATAAACTATCGGTTAGAAGAAGGAGAAAACCCGAGGGAAATTGAAAAAGAACAGATAGTGACATTAATGAATATTATAGCTGAAGAGATACTAATTGGGAAATTTAACCCCGATATAGGAACTTATAGGATAGAAAACAGATTTCAGAAAGGTGAGGAAATACCAGAAGATCATCTCATTGCATACAGAATGACTAAAGAAGAGATAATTTACAATTGGCTACGATATATAGAGCAGATAATCAAAAACTATTTTATTATGCAGGGAAAACCAATTCAAGAAAAAAAGCTTTTTCAATATAGATTTCCAGAACCATTATGGAAGCGAATAAGAATTTTCGTGAGAAATTTAAGAAACTTACCATTATGGGTTAACAAGGAATTAAAAGCGACGATATTCGGTGGAAAGCAGAATTATGAATATTGGCAAACTATATTTGAAACAGGAAAAACTCCTCAAGGATCTCAAATTTTAGTAAAACCTTTAGATCTAATGGAGATGATTAAAGAATGAGCACGGCGGATAACAGCGGACATACAACTACGGTGCTTTGCATCTTCGCCCAAATCCAGCCTTACGGCTGGACTTCGTATGTCCGCAAACCGTTAAATGAAATCGTGAGAAAAATCCCTGAGGTGAAATAATGTAATGAATGAACAGAAGATTAGAAAAGTAATAACCCGCTTTGTGGAACTTTACAAAGAAGACCCAGATAGGTGGGATAATGAACGATACTCTCATTACGATTTTTTCAGGTTGCTTTTTGATTATTTTGAACCTGTTGAGATAAAGAACAACTTTAAATGGGAATATCCTGTGGGTGTGCCTTCCTATGGGACTGGTAAAAAACCAGCTGCGGTAGACATAGTGTTTGCCATAGATAACGAAAAATGGATAGCAGTAGAAATTGAATTAGTAGGAGCTGGAAAGAAATTTGAAGATGAACTAATGAATTGTGTTGACAAACTGAAAACCGCACCTGTATGCAGAAAACACATGTCTATCGGTTTTATTATTCCATTAATTCACCGTGAAAAAGGGAAAAAGGCAAGAGGGTATGGAAAACCTTATGAGGAGCTTTTTGAAGAGGCGATAAAACGTGTAAGAGATAAAATCGGGGAAGATCCTATAGAAATAATAACAGGAGGTGTGATGCTATTATGAGCATGGGCTATCAGAACTGGGCGTTAAAAACGGGGATTTTGCTCAGCACAGTGCGTCTACAACAGGTGATTTTTACTGACGACGAGCATAAAAGTTCAAAAACAAAGGAAATATATATACGCGTGTGAGTAACAAGGATATAGGCAAGATTAAAAGTCTGTTGGACAGGTTGTTTGAGAAAGAGAATGGAGGGGGCGCAAAAGGATGAAAGGACGGAAAATCGAGGAGATAGGAATTTCATCCAGAGGGATGTATATGCGCAATATTGCAGGTATAATGCCAAATGGAGTGATATATGCGTTTGTAGATATAATACCAAATATGTAGCTACTGCAGATATACCGAAGTTGTGCGACATAGCCTCGGAAGGGAGGGATAACATTGGAAAATCAAAAAACCTACAGTAAGGTGATAGTTTACCACGATGAAACTAAGAAAATAGAAAATACTAATTTATATGGCCATATACTTCTGTTTGCTCCGACAGAGCTAAAAATAGAAAAATATGGAACGCTATTTGGGGATGTGGTGGAAGATTATCAGCCAATAACCGAATTTCATGAGAAAATCATGGAAATTAGAAAGAGGTATAAGGCATACCATAAATCTCATTTTAATGAAATTCCTAGGAGTGGCAAATGGACAAAATATAACCAGTGTGAAAGAGAATTTGTAGAATTAGGGATAGACGCCTTAAAAACGAAAAGAAATTCAATGTTTAAACACCCTCTTCTTTTCAAAATGGCAATTATTTTTTATCCACTATCCATGTTAGATATATATGGAGGAGATAATAAGAAAGAAAAGCGTTTGAGGTATCATGAAACATTATTTAGAATGCTTCTTAAAGGAGCGGTTCATTTCTTATATGACAAACAAAATCATATTGAAATTCTAAAGATAATATCCGATGGTAATCCTTATCACCGCAAGCTATCTGAAGATCGTATCTTGCGGCGATTGATTATTGATGATTTGATAGGTGAACGACCTTTAAGAGATTATGTTACCATAGACCCTGATTGTGAAATTATTCAACAGTCTTCTAATCATAAAGATTTTGAAGAAAATACAAAAGAATACCTCCATGCAAATATGCTTCAATTAGCTGACATGCTTTTAGGGTGTGTTATACATTCATGTTATAAAGGCTTACGAATTCAAAACCCCTCTCCATCCATTGGCCAAAGAGTCGAAGATAAAAGAGGGATAATAGCGTTACCTATGAAAGAAATGCTTGATAAGAGAAAAAGAGGTAAAAATTTTAAATATAGCAGCCATTATAAATCTTTTTCACTATCCTTAGCCTTTTTAAATAATGGAAAATGGAACTATGAGAACATAATGACAAAAGCAACAATAGAAATAGTCCCTGATGCAAGACAGCTTACTCTTTCCAATATGCTTGAAGATGACTACATGAAAAACACCTCCTTATAAATAGGGAAGAAGGAGGTGCATATGTATATAGGATTGGATGTACATAAAAAGTTGAGCTACTATTCGATGATAGACGGCGAGGGAACAGAAGTGAAGAAAGGTAGATTTCCAACGACATGCGAAGGTTTGGACGAATTTGCGAATTGGAGGTGTTGAAAGCGCTGGAAGAGAGGATTGAAGAGATGGAAGCCCTCTTGAAGGAGAGAGCAAAGATAACGGATGAAGCGAAGTGGCTGATGAGCATCCCCGGCATAGGATACCACAATGCCCTGCTAATACTAAGCGAATTGGGAGAGATAGAGCGATTCAGCAATCCGAGGAGTATGGTTAGTTATTCTGGACTGGCGCCAAAAGTGGAGCAATCAGGGGATTATACGAGATACGGGCACATAAACAAGCACAGTAATGGGTTCCTTCGGTGGGCATTCATTCAGAGTGCGAGGGCAGCAGTCCGTTCTTCTAAACCAAATCGTTTCCAGAAGATATACAATAAAATAAAAGCGAGGAGAGGGGAAAAAGTGGCAATCGTTGCAACAGCTCGTCACATGGCGGAATCAGTCTACTGGGTTCTGACAAGAAAGGAATACTATAAGGAAAATAAGGCAATAAGAGCCTCGTACTTTCCCCTAGAGGATCGCCAAAATGAGTGAGGCCGCCACCCTAAACGACGCTGTGGGGCTCCGCCCCACGACCCCGCAAGCCCTGTAAGGGCTTAACCATGTGCCGAAAAAGGCACGAAGAGATGAATGTCGAAATATATGGGTTCACGAAAAAGGAAAGAAGAGGGGCATAACTCCGAAAGGAAGAATGGACGGATGAATGAATAAGTTTAATATAAATCAGGATGGTTGAGGTGTTTTTCAGACATGAAAATATTAGACGGGGTTCGGTACTCTATGGTTGCTTTGCAACCTTACCCTTCGGGTCATATAACAGCGGATAAAAGATTTCGCTTCGCTCCGCCCAAATTGCTAAAGCAACTTCTTTTATCCGCAAAACGTTAGATGACATGCTAATGTGATGGTAGTAATTGGAATATTGATTAAAGAAAAAGAAAGAGAGGAATCAAGATATAATGAGAAACGTTGTTTTAAATAAAGATATGAATAATAATTTCAAGAAGTATTTTATATACACCATACTTTTGTTCACC
>Ga0190305_1000120_pt1 | contig 21029 bp, 25 predicted proteins | sample 48700723_MG_FD_161678 | JGI IMG/M metagenome (GOLD analysis project Ga0190305, IMG submission 161678) | Hydrothermal vent sediment bacterial communities from Southern Trench, Guaymas Basin, Mexico - 4870-07-2-3_MG | ecosystem: Environmental > Aquatic > Marine > Hydrothermal vents > Sediment ... | reverse complement strand
TATTGAAAAACATCTGGTTTTAAGTGCTACTACCAAAGAGAAGGATTTAAGTAGAATTTATAGTCAATTTACTATATTTCCTATAAAAAGCTATGTTTTTACAAAAATTGATGAAACTCAAGAATATAGTGGTATTTTTAATCAATTGATAAAAACCCATATCCCCGTTTCCTGGATAGGAATAGGTCAAAGGGTTCCTCAGGATATAGAAAAGGCCTCAAAGGCAAAAATTGCTAGTTTGATATTAGATAACATATTAGATGCTGGCAAAACTAAATTAAGTATTCAGAAATAAGGAGTTTTATATGAAAAATCCAGTGAGGACCATAGCATTTACTAGTGGAAAAGGTGGAGTAGGGAAGACCAATACCGTGATTAATCTGGGTTTGAGTTTAGTGTATATGGGTAAGAAGGTTTTGATAATAGACGCCGACCTCGGTTTGGCTAATGTTGATGTATTATTAGGCCTGTTTTGTAAATACAACACTAGTCATGTATTTTCTGGAGATAAAACCTTAAATGAAATCATTATTGAAATACCACAGGGATTGTTAATAATACCTGCTTCATCTGGAATTCAGGAATTAACAGAGCTTGATTATGAGAAAAAGCTTATTTTACTTAATGAAATTGATTCTCTAAACTATGATATAGACTTTCTTTTTATAGATACTGCTCCTGGGATATCTTCTAATGTAATGTATTTTAATATAGCCGCTCAGGAGAGGGTATTAATTGTTACTCCTGAGCCCAGCTCTCTAACCGATGCTTATGCTACGATTAAGGTTCTATCAACCAAATATAAACAGAGATACTTTAAATTAATAGTAAACTGGGTTCCCAATTCAAGACAAGCTAAAGAGATTTATGGAAAATTAACTAGGGTGGTAAATAGATTTCTTAATGGAGTATCCATTGAATATTTGGGTTTTATACCCTATGATGAGAGCCTTAAAAAGGCAGTAGCCAGGCAGAAACCAGTAGTAGATATATATCCTAATTGTTATTGTTCAAAAAAATTCATAGACTTAGCTAGAAATATATGCCAACAATCTGTTCCTTCTTATTTTGACGGTAATATAAAGTTTTTTTGGAAGAGGTTATTGCTGGATACCAGACCACTAGATACGGGTTAAGGTAGTATGGATAAATTAAAAAATTATCAACAAGTTTTACAAAAAAAATCAGTCGTTTGTCCCATTAAAGAAGAATTAGTTATGAAATATGTGCCATTAGTTAAATATGTAGTGGGCAGGATTGCACACCGTCTTCCTTCTCATGTTTCCTATGAGGATTTGATAAGTGCAGGTATTATGGGATTGATAGATGCTATAAAAAAATACGACCCTTCAAAAAATACAGAGTTTAAAACCTATGCTTATTATCGCATAAAGGGAGCCATACTTGATGAGCTAAGGGCTATGGACTGGATGCCCAGGTCCATGAGAAAAAAGGCAAAAACTATAGAAGATACCTATCATAAATTAGAAAAAAAACTGGGACGTCAAGCAAACGATGAAGAAGTGGCCTCTGAGCTAGGTATAGAATGTGATGAATTTTATAAATTACTAGAAGAATGTAAAAATATGGTGATTTTAACCGCTGAGGAAATAGAGAATTATATTGCGGAAGATTGGACACTTCATCTTTTAGAGATTAAAGAAATATTGGCATTGGCCATAAAAACACTCTCAGAGAAAGAAAAGATGGTAATATCCATGTATTATTATGACCAATTAACTATGAAAGAAATTGGTTATGTTTTAGGGTTAAGTGAATCAAGGATTTCTCAAATACATACCAAGGCAATTCTCAAACTTCGAGCTAAACTTAAACAGGATTTAAAAATAAATGATAAATGAAGGTAATTGAAACTTACAGAGTTAAAGATATTAATCAGGTGGGTAAAGATAAAAAGAAATTGAACCAGCAGACTATGATGGGGAAAAAGAAACATAAAAAAACAGAAAAAACAATTTTGGGGAATAAAGGCACTATTATAGATATTTTTGTATGATGGAAATTATTCAGGTTATTCTGGATGGATTACTGATTCTATTAGCAATATTTTTAATCGCTGAAATTAGAAAAAAGCAGTCTGTAAAAAAGCAAGCTGAGGAGTTTATATTATCTATGGAGACATTTCTAAAAGAGTCTAAAAAAATTTCTCAACAATTTGAGGAAAATTTAGATGAGAAAAAACACATAATAAAAACACTGCTTACAGAATTAAATGAGAAGATAGAAGAAGCCAATAAATATCTGAATAAACAGGAATATACAGAAACACAAGATTTGGAGAATTTAAAAAATAAAATTCTGGTTTTGCATAAACAAAATTTGGGGATAGATGAGATTGCTCAAAAACTAAATAAACCCAAAGATGAAATAGAATTAATATTGAATTTGAGAACTAATAGATTTGCAAAAGACATACCAAAATCTTGAATTTTGGCACAGAAATTGCTTAAAAGCATTTAGTATATTCAAGACAGGTTGACACTAGTGGCTGTTTTAGACCTATACAGAATAGAGGATGGAAATAAAATTCAAGAACAGCTCATAAATGAAGTATATGAATTACGAAGACAGGTGGCTGAATTAAAAAAAATAGTAATTGAATATAAAAAATTAGAAGAAAAACTCAAATACTTAAGTTTCCATGATTCTTTAACAGGTTTGTACAATCGGAATTATTTTGAAGAAGAAATGAAAAGACTGAATACTACGCGGAAATATCCTGTGGGCATCATTATAATAGATATTGATAACCTCAAGTTTGTGAATGATACTTTTGGTCATGTTAAAGGGGATGAATTAATAAAGTATGTAGCGAATATTCTTTCTTCTATATTCCGCAAAGAAGATGTAGTGGCACGCATAGGAGGAGATGAATTTGCAGTCGTTTTACCGAATGTCAATGAAAAAATTGTTCAATCCCTTTGTAAACGGATTAAAGATAATTGTAACAGGAACAATAACCCACTGAAAGTGAGTGTTTCCTTAGGATATGACATCCAATACGGGCAATATAAAGATATAAAAGAGGTTTTTAAAATGGCAGATAGCCGTATGTATAAAGATAAAAAGGGTAAAAAATGGGTCGGGTCTTAACAGCACACGATTTTCAAATCTTACCCATTTTTGCTCAAGGTGCGCTGTGGATGGCGAAAAGATTAAAATACTTCCTTTGCTCTCTTTTTCCTGAGTGTGTGCCTCTGTTTCTGAAATATGTACTCAATAATCTTTTCCCTATCTTCATGGGATATATCTACAAAGTTGATTGCTATAGAGTATTCCCCTTTTTTAATTGGTTCGCATCTAACCACTTTTCCTAATAGTTCTATGTAAATAAAAGGAAATTTGGACAATATAAAATTGGCAAAGATAAGGGTATTCATGGGAAGATTTTCCCCGGTTACCATCCTGAGTCCTGTTCCACTAATGTCCATTCCTATTCCTTTATAAAATATATCTTTAGAATTTTTATTACCTGTGGTTAACAGCTCATAGATATTATCAATTTTATTGTCCAAATGAATTAAAAATCTAATAATTGATTTAAGGGCTATATTACTAAACTCTTCTTCACTGGTAAAAGTGAAGGTATATGAGTTGGTGAGATAAAGAATTTCCTGTTTCTTATTTTTTAGCTCTTTATATTCATCCTCCGAAGTTATCCTAAACTTTACTTCAAATTCAACAGGTATCCTTACATATCTCCTTTTATCCATTTTTTACCTCTTTTTTAAGAGATGGAAAAGCAAATTATCATTAGGGCTATAAGGCTAACTTTTTTCTTACTTTCTGCTATGATAAATTTCTTCCATTATTTCTTCAAACATTTTTTCTGCTATCTGTTCAGGAGTAACCGAATAACTGCTATTTTTGAGTTTGGCCTTTATGGCATCTACTTTATCTTTTCTTATCTCCGGAAGCTCTTTAAATTTTTCAATAGCCTTTTTTATGATTTTAGAAGTATCTGAAAAATCTACAGAGACAAATTCTGTTTTTATTTGTTTATCTCTAACTTTAGTTTTTGAAATCTTTTCTGTTTCAGATTGTGGAGTAGTATTGTCCACTTTTGATGGGGGTAAATGGCCAATTTTCATAATACCTCCTTTTTACAATTATACTAACTCTGTTCAAAAATCTTTTCAAGTTTTTGCCTCATCTTAAATTTATCGGCAAATCTATTTTTATCTTTAGCTGCAAAATTTGTGCCTACGATTCTCAAACAGGAAAAAATATCCTTTAGGAAAATATTTCCTATCTAAAAAAATAGATATGGACTTAAAATGGCTTAGATAATCCCAATTTGACCTTGGCATGGTTTCTGCATATGGATAAAAATATGAACAAAGGAATTTACTCCGCTATATTTGGCAGTCTAACAGAACAAATAAGATTCAATATCATCACAAATAATCTTGCAAATATAAATAGTATAGGATTCAAAAAGGACCATTCAATCTCTGTGTCTAGGAGTTTTGGTTCCTATCTTAAAGACTACTCCCAGGTTAAAGTGGAACATACACCAATTGACTTTTCTCAAGGAGAACTTCAATTTACCGGAAATCAATGGGACATTGCCATCAAAGGAAGGGGATTTTTAAAAGTTCAGACCCCCAGGGGAATCAGATTTACTAGAAAGGGAAATCTATCTATTGACCCTGAAGGTGTGCTAGTAACAAAAGAAGGTTTTCCTGTTTTAGGTAAGCAAGGCAAAATTACTTTACCTCCCAAATTAGACACTATAAATATTGATAACTTTGGAGTCATCTCCTCTAATGGCAGAAATTTAGGTCAATTGGATATAGTAGATTTTTCAAATTATTCGGGCCTTAAAAAAGATGGTTTGGGTTTTTTTAAAACTATACAACAACCTATAACCTCTAAAGAATACACTATCTCTCAAGGGTATTTGGAAGGCTCTAATGTAAATGTAGTTGAAGAAATGGTGGGGATGATTGAATCTTTAAGAAATTATGAGAGTTATCAAAAGGTAATTCAAACATTTATTGAAGCTGACCATCAATCTATAACTCAAATAGGAACCATAAAAACATAAAGGAGGATAACAGTGCTAAAAGGTTTATGGACAGCCAGCACAGGCATGGCAGCTCAACAATTAAACATGGATGTGATTGCTAATAATTTGGCTAATGTGAATACTACCGGTTTTAAGAAAAGTCGCCCTGATTTTCAGGACCTTTTTTATCAGATAATGCGCACTGCAGGGGCAACTACTGCCACTGGAGGACAGATCCCTACTGGCATCCAGATAGGAATGGGAACCAAGCCTGCAGCAGTGCAAAAAGTCTTTACTCAGGGTGATTATATCCACACAGGAAACCCATTGGATTTAGCTATAGAAGGAAAAGGGTTTTTTATGGTTTTAAGTGGTGAAGAAGAGATGTATACCAGGGCAGGTGCCTTTAAAATTGATAGAGATGGCTATGTATGCACAGCAGATGGAGATAGACTCCAACCTGAAATAGTTGTGCCACCAGAGACTGTTACTATAACCGTAGACCCTGGAGGTAATTTTGTCTGCCTAGACGAAAATGGCATTCCTTTATTAGAAACTCCAATTTCACTATATATTTTCCCCAATCCTGCAGGTCTTTTAAGTCAAGGTAGAAACCTTTACCGGCAATCAGAGGCCTCTGGTGAACCAATAGAAGGGACACCAGGCATTGAAGGATTTGGCACTATTGCCCAAGGTTATTTAGAGATGTCCAATGTAGATGTAGTTCAAGAAATGGTCAATATGATCATCTGCCAGAGGGCATATGAGGCAAATTCTAAGGCTATTCAAACCGCAGATGAGATGCTGCGTATGGCCAACAATGTGAAGAGGTAAGAAATGGGCAAAGGTCGTCTCAGTGTTCTATGCTTTTTATTACTTTTTGTTTGGGCAATAGACAGTGGAGCAAATAAAAATCATATCAAAATAGGTGTAGATCAAATAAAGGCCATTTATATTAATTTTATAAAGAATAGCATGCCCTGGAAAAAACAGGATGTTCAGATAACCAATATAGAGGTAAAAAATGCAATCACCCTCCCTGATAGTAATTGGAGTTATGAAGTAATTACTCCTAAAGGTTGCAACTATCTTGGACGTGTAAGTCTGGCTATTAGATTTAAGTCAGGAGGAAAATCTGAGCTAGTCAGGGTAATAGGTGAGGTAAAGGTATTCAAAAAAGTAATATATGCAAAACATTTTATAAGAAAACATCAGGTGATTAAAAAAGAGGATATTAAACTCCTAAAAAGGGACATTAGCCATTTGCCCAAAAATATTATAACAGAAATAAAAGAAGTGATAGGGAAAAAGGCAACTCACTCTATATACCCTGGCAGGATAATTACCAAAAACTTCTTAGAGTCTGTATCTACAGTAAAAAGAGGAGATGTAGTAACTGTAATTGTAGAATCAGATACCCTAAAAATAACCACTAAGGGAATAGCTAAGGAAAAAGGACAGCCAGGTGATGTTATTAAAGTTATAAACATAGATACTAAAAAAGTAATTTATGCAAAGGTAGCAAATAATTCAATGGTTAAGGTGGAATTTTAAAAATGAAAAATTCAAAATGGATACTTTGCCTTTTATTTGTACTATTGGGTTGTGCTGGCCCCAAAAAACAATTAAAAGAAGTAGAAATTCCTGAAATATCATTTCCTAAAATTGAGGCTCCAAAAGAAGGTTGTATATGGACTCCTCATTCAAAGGCACTTTTTAGCGATCCCATTGCCAGAAATATAGGAGATACAGTGACTGTAAATATTGTAGAAACCTCTAAAGCCTCAAACAAGGCTACTACTAATGCTGATCGGTCAAGCACCTTAGATGCAGGAATAGAAAAATTCTTGGGTTATGAAAAGGCATTAGCAGAAAAAAACCCTAGATTTGATCCAAAGAACATGATTAATAGCAAGTTTGAATATCAGTTTAAAGGCAGTGGAAATACTGCTAGAGAATCTAAGGTAATAGCCACTCTCACAGCCACAGTGGTTAAAGTCCTTCCTAATAATAATTTAGTCATTAGCGGAAGTAGGAAGATAAAAATTAACAATGAGGATCAAATAATGGTATTACAAGGAATTATTCGCCCTGAGGATATTTTGCCCAATAATACCATTCTTTCTAGTTATATTGCTAATTGCAAAATTTCTTATTCTGGAAGAGGTGTAATTTCAGAAAAACAAAGGCCAGGATGGTTAACTAGGGTTTTAGATTATGTTTGGCCATTTTAGAACAAAAGGGAAAAGGCATCTCTATGTTATTTTTATTTTCTATTCTCTATTTTCTATTCTCCTTTCAACTAATTCATTTGCTGTAAGGATTAAAGATATTGCATCCATTCAAGGAGTGAGACCTAATCAACTAATTGGTTATGGCTTAGTCACCGGCCTTAATGGGACAGGTGACAAGACTGACCAAATTAAATTTATTGCCCAGTCAGTGGCCAATATGCTAAGGAATATGGGAATAAATGTGCCTTTTAAAGATGTCAGTAAGATAAGATTAAAAAATGTTGCTGCTGTTATGGTAACTGCAAATATCCCACCTTTTGCCAAAATAGGCACTACCATTGATGTTTTAGTTTCTTCCATAGGAGATGCAAAGAGTCTTCAAGGTGGGGCATTGGCTTTAACCCCGTTAAAAGGTGCTGATGGTAAGGTTTATGCACTGGCACAAGGTCCTATTTCTATCGGAGGATTTGGAGCAACAGGTGCTGCCGGAGGAGGCATTCAAAAAAACCACCTTACAGTAGGAAGAATTGTAAATGGTGCAATTATTGAGAGGCAAATACCATTTGATATAACCAGAAAACAACAGCTTAATATAACCCTTGATATTTGCGATTTTACCACAATTTTGAGAATTTGTGATACTATAAATCATAGATTTGGTGAATATATCGCCAGACCAGTGGATGGAAGAACTATTGATTTACATATTCCTGATTCCTATAAGAACAATCCGGTTAAATTTATAGCCTTAGTAGAAAATATCTCTGTGGAACCAGATACTATAGCTAAAGTAATAATAAATGAAAGGACAGGCACAGTAGTTATTGGTGAAGATGTGAAAATTTCTACAGTGGCAGTGACTCATGGAAATCTCACTATTGAGATAAAAGAACAAAAACAGGTTTATCCTGCTTATCCATTTGCCCCTGAACCTCCTCCAGAGACTAAAGGAGCGGTCATTCCTCCTGAAAAAGGAATGGTTACTGTTCCTGGAGGTCAAACTGTAATAGTTCCTGAAACAGAGATAAAAATAGAAGAAGAAAAGAAACCATTAGCCATCTTACCTAAAACAGCTACTATTGGAGAATTGGTAAGGGCACTAAATGCTATTGGAGTCACCCCTAGAGATTTAATAAGTATCCTTCAGGCTATTAAATCTGCAGGAGCTCTACATGCAGAATTGGAAATTATATAACTCCATAATGGCTCCCTCTAGTATCCAGTATCAAGGAGCAAGGAGCAAGAGTCAAGAGAAATTAAGGAAGGTATGCGCTGAATTTGAATCCCTATTTATTCATTATATGTTAAAAACTATGCGGAATTCTAGTTTGAAATCTCCGTTATTGCATAGTAAATATGAGGATATTTATAACTCCCTTATTGACCAACAGATTTCACTCCACATTTCTAAAGCAGGAGGAATAGGGATAGGGGAAATACTTTATAATCAATTAAAGGTTTTAGATGCTCATGACGATAAAAAATAAAAGTTTGGAAAATTTACTTATTTTGCTGAGAGAATATATATTACTTCTTGAAGAGCTTTTAAGTTGTTTAGAAAAGGAGAAAATGTTTATCATTGACCCTTCATTAGATGAGCTATATGAAATGAACAAACAAAAACAAAATATTCTTTTAAAAATCAAATTGGCCAAAGAGTCTGTGAAAAATATATTAAATGAATTTGAACCTAACATTTCTCTAAAAAGACTTATAGAGAAAATACCCAGGAGTCATTTAAGAGAAGAAATCAGCCATGTTTATAGGGAAATTATATCTTTGAGTGAATTAATTGAGTTTACAAACAGGCAAAATAAGGAGTTTATTCAAGATTCCTTAAATTGTATAAGTGATTGTATCTATATGTTTATAAATTCTTCTTCTGAATTGCATAGTTATAGAAAGGATGGAAAGGAGTTTTCGTCACAAGCACATTTTTTTAATCAGAAGGTATAATGAGCATTTGGATTGAGGCTAAATATGTCTATTATTGATGCATTAAATATTGCCTGGACAGGAATTATTGCCCAACAAAAGGGAATGGATGTTACCAGTCATAATATTGCTAATGCAGATACGCCAGGATACTGCCGTCAAATACCCATCCTTGAAACTATTGCTCCTATTGGGGGAGTAAAAGTTCCTCATATAATTCGTGCCTATGATATATTTACCACTAGTATGATACACCCAAAATTGTCAGTGGTTTTTGATTTAGAAGTGGGGAAAAAATATTTAGAAAATATTGAGGGTATATTTAATGAAACAGAAGATTCGGGATTGAGGGCAACACTAAGTGATTTTTTTAATAGCTGGGAAGAAATTGCCAATAATCCCAGCAGTCTAGCTGAAAGAATAGCAGCTATCGAAAATGGACAGGAGCTAGCAAATAAAATAAATACCATGTATCAAGACTTGGAAAATTTAAGGCTTAATGCCAATTCTGAAATTGAGACCACAGTGGAAGAAATCAATAACATAACCAGCCAAATTGCCCAATTAAATGTGAAGATTGCAGAATTCGAAGCAGGTGGAGAAAATGCCAATGACTTAAGAGATAAAAGGAATTTTTTGATAGAAGAGCTTTCAAAACTTGTAGGAAATCACCATATTGAAGATAAAGATGGTAAAATTTCCATATTCATAGGTAAAGGAAGCACTCTTGTTCAGGGAAAGGATTATAACAGCTTAGAAGTGAAAACAGATTCAGGTGGCAATTTCAGGATTATATTGAAAGTAGGAAGCAGTGAAATAGATATAACTGATGATATAAATGGTGGGAAAATAGCAGGACTGCTTAATATGAGAGATGAAGTCATTCCAGAATATAAAAATAAGCTAAATGCGTTAGCAACTAGCATTATAAAAGAAGTAAACAAACAGCATAGCCAGGGAGTAGGACTTACTTTATTCCATGAAACCACAGGCAGTTATGAAGTTACTGACCCCAATGCTCAACTAGCAAGTCAAGCCTCAGGCTTAGATTTTTGGGATGAGATAATAGAAGGTAACCAATTCACAATTTGGGTCTATGACAGTTCTGGAACAGCTGTGCAAAATCAGATTACTATCCAGCCAGGATGGTCACTCAATGATTTGAGGAATTATATTAATACTAATGTAAATAATCTGACGGCAAACATAGTAGATGGAAAATTACAATTAATAGCAGATGATGGCTATTCTTTTGGGTTTTCAGATGATTCATCAAATATCCTTATGGCATTAGGTATTAACACATTTTTTACAGGTAAGGATGCAGAAGATATAGGTATTAATTCTTTAGTTTCTGATAACCCTGAATATATTGCCGCTGCTAAAATAGAGAACGATGGGAGTTTCGCCCCTGGTGACGGCAGAAATGCACAAGAAATAGCAAATTTGCAGGATAACTCCATTGATGAACTTGGGGATACCTTTAATGGTTATCTTAGTTCACTGGTAGGGGAAATTGGTATAAAAGCCCGAGGCACTTATAGAAACCATGATTTTCATAACTCTTTACTTTCAAGTCTTAAAGAAAGAAGGGAGAGTATTCAGGGTGTCTCTTTAGATGAAGAGATGACAAATTTGATTAAATTTCAACGTGCTTATGAGGCTTGCATTAAAATTATGCAAGCCTCTGATGAAATGTTTGAGGACTTATTACAAATAAAATAAGGTAATTGACATGCGGGTAACACAAAAGATTATATATAGCCATATAATTGAAAATTTAGGTAATATCACCGAAGATATCAAAAATTTAAATGAAATGATATCTAGTGGGAAAAAAATCAGACATCCTTCAGATGACCCTATAGGCACAGTTAATATTTTAGAAATAGAAAAATTACTTTCTTCTATAAAACAATACAGAAGAAATGTAGAATTTGGAAACAATTGGCTTAAAGATATGGAAAATGTGATCCAAAACAGCATGGAGACTGTGGTAAGGGCCAAAGAAATTGCAGTTCAGATGGCAAATGATACTTACAATGCAGCACAGAGGAAAGACGCAGCTATGGAAATAGATGCTATCTTAAGGGAAATGGTATCTCTAGGAAATTCAAAGTTTCAGAAAAAATACATATTTTCTGGGTATAAAACAGACACTTCACCATTTGAAGTAACAGAGGATGCAGATGGAAAAATCACCAGTGTAACATATAATGGAGATAAAAATTCTATAAAAATAAAGATTTCTCAAAACAATTATATAAAAATTGGTAAATATGGCACAGAGATATTTGGTGAAGAAACTGAAGAAAGTTATGCCTTTTCTGTGCTTATTAGATTGAGAGACGCTTTAGAAAATAATGATATTTCTGGTATACAAAATGAGTTGGATAATCTTGATCAAATTCATCAACGTTTGAGTAATAACATTTCAGATATAGGCGCAAAGATGAATAGGCTGGAGATAAGAAAAAATATATTTTCACAAAGTGAGTTAGATTTGCAAGAAAGGTTATCTACCATTCAAGATACAGATATTGCAGAAGCCATTACAATGCTAAAATCCAAAGAGGCTATTTATCAAGCAGCACTTCTATCCTCTACTAAGATTACTCAAATAAGCTTAGTAAATTACCTGTAAGTATTAATTCCCACTTAAAATCGGCTACTTTACTGGTTTATTGATTAGAAGTCAATTTTTTGACATCGGGGCTTATTTAAAAAAATCTGTGACTAAAAATGGAATTGTCCAAATACCCAGGGCTACGTCAAAGTCAGGCCATAAGTAATTTAACAAAAATAAAAAATCCAAATGGTTTGATTTGACACCTGTCTGCGTGCGGACATGCACAGGCAGGTTTAGGCTTTGTCATTTGTCATTTTAAAATTTGGTATTTTTCTAATGTCCATCATCTTGTATTCACGAAGTCGCCGAAGGCGATTTCCCGAAGGGCAAGATAGCCTTACGGCAATTGTAAAATGAAGATTGCAAAGTCATTTTCCCCCTCCTTTCGCAGTTGTAGTGGAATTGGGGTCTAACCTACAAAATACAGTTAAGAAAATAGAAAACGGAAAACAGAAATTCCCAGTTCGTGTTAACTTGCAAACTTTCCAACTTACAACTTTGTAATGCCAAACCTTGATAAGCTAGGCGTCAAATTAAACAACTTCATTGCCTCAATCAAAAAGAAAACTAGAATTGACTAGAGACTAAGCACCACGCACTAAGGACGTCTCATCGTGCAAACGTGTAAACGTGTTAACGTGCATAAAGAAGGAAAAGAAGGAAAGGGAAACGGGAAACAGAAAATAGAAAATAGAAAACAGAAATTCCCAGTTCCCATTTCCCAATTTCCATTTCCCAATTCCAACGTGCTAACGTTCCAATTTAACAGAAGGCGATTTTGCATTTTTCAATTTGCATTCTGCATTCTGCATTGAGCCATCCTGCCTGTCGGCAGACAGGTGCGCTTAACATTTGGATCTCCGTTAAAATTACTTTGACGAAGTTCTATCCAAATACTTTTAATGCTACTTCACAAATCTCTGGGTCAAATTGTTTCCCTTTGTTTCTTTTAATTTCTTCTAGTGCCTGTTCAATATTAAGTTTCTTTTTATAAGGTCTTTCTGAGGTCATAGCATCAAAGGCATCTGCTATAGCCAATATCCTAGAAAGCTTTTCTATCTTCTTACCCTTAAGTCCATCAGGGTAACCACTTCCGTCAAATCGTTCGTGGTGTTGCCTGATGATGATGCTTGCTTTTTTTAAAAATGAGACCTTTTTCACAATCTGCTCACCAATAACAGGATGCTTCATTATTTCCCTAAACTCCTGGGCAGTTAATTTCCCTGGTTTCTTCAATATTGCCTCGCTTATTCCAATTTTTCCTATATCATGAAGCAGGCTTGCAAATTCCAAGGTTTCTATATCCGATGGTTTAAATTTCATTTCCTTTGCCAGCATCAGGGCATAACGGGTCACTCTTTCTATATGACCCCTTGTATAGGGATCTTTTGCTTCTATAGCCTCTGCTAGTGCTAAAACTGTTTCTTTATAAGCCTTTTTAAGTTTATCATAAAGGGAGATAAGCTTTATGGCCAGAGCTGCCTGATTGCTTAAAGCAAAAAGGAAGATAAAATCATCCTTTGTAAAATCTGGTAAGCCTAACCTGTTATATAACGTCAATGCACCAAGAATTGTATTCTGAGTCTCAAGAGGAAAGCTTAAAACATTTCTGAGATTAGAAGGCTCCATTGAGTTTTTAAAACGAATATCCTGTTTAAAATCAGAGATATGGATGGGCTTAGCATGATTTATTACAAAGTAGCATACTTCTGTAGGTTTTATTGGCCATTTAAAATCACTGCTTTTTTTTAAAATGAGTTTCTTATTTTCATCTAGAAGAGAAATGCAAGAATATTCAGTCCTAACTGTGTTATTTAAAACCTCCATAATAGATTCCAGTAGTCTATCTACATTAGTAGAAAATGTTATCTTTTGAGCGATTTCCATAAGAAACTTAAGTTTGTTTACTTTATCCCACACACTTTCACGATACATAGTGCCTTGAAACATTAATCCTAATAAAGTGGCTTGAAGAGAAAGAGAATGGAGGTTTTTGTTAAATGCCTGTTTACTTGAAATTTTAAATACAACAAACCCTATAGGTTTTTTAGCAATTACAATAGGGATTATAAAAAAATGTAGATTATCAGTTATAGGAGAAATAAACCGGGGCTTATAATTCCTTAAAACCCAATCAATAATTCCATCCTCAATTAAGAAATCTATGTTAGTTTCTATTTTTTTAGCTTCATTTGATTTTGCTCTAACCTCATATTGATTTGTCTCTTCGTTTAATATATACATTCCCCACCAATCATAATTTATCAAGTCTTTTGCCTTTTTTAAAAAACCATCCAATACCTCCTGGTCTCCTTCTGCCTTAGCAATGATTTCTAATATTTCTTGAGGCATTAGTGTTTTTTGTAAATAAGCGATATAAATTCCTGGACTTCTTCAGTGCGACTTTGTAACTCAAAAGAGAACTGCTCTAAATCTGTTTCATTTAGGTCTAGCTTTTTGTTTTTTAGATATTCCCAAGCTCCTTCATCTATTTTGGGCTGTGATTTATTAGCTGTTTTTATACTTGTAAAACCAATTTTCCAACAAAGTGCATTGGCCAAATGGACTATACAGGTTATATCAACATTGTGTTCGGATTCTAGAGGGCTGTGATGAAAGGCTATGGCATCTGTAATCTCAGGTGGGAAATTCCATTTCATAGCCAGTGCCTTACCTATGTCAGGATGAGTAATGCCTAATATTTCCTTTTCTATCTCTAAAGGAGAACTATTACTTTTAGCAGTTATAGAAATTACTTTTTCAAATTTTTCATAAAAAACCTGCACCATCACAATTTTACCAATATCATGTAACAAACCTGCTACATACAACTCACCAGCTTTTCTGTAATTAAATGGTTTTGATAATATTTTACATAAAATTGCACAATAAACAGAATGTTCCCAAAACATCCTATAATCAAAGGAGCCTTTTCTTACTGGAAAGGAGTTTATAAGAGCATCACATAACACTATATTTTTTATGTCATCTAAACCAATAATTATTACTGCATGTCTAAGTGTAGAAATCTCCTTACAACATCCATAAAATGAAGAATTGGCCAGTTTAAGAATCAAAGCAGTAAGAGATTGGTCCATCTGGATAATCTTAGCTATTTGGTGGATAGAGGTATTTTTATCGTGTAATAATTGCATTATTTTAGCTGCTATGGGACGGAGTGTGGGTAAAGATTTAATGTTATTAATAAACTTTTGTGCCTTTTCTGACATATCTCTATTCTTATAGCTACCTTTTAATTTTATCGGTTATGTTCAACAAAAAGTTAACCCAAATTGTGCATGTTCATCCTGACTTTCGCCAAGAAGGTCAAAAAATTATTTTCTCCAGAAATACCATTGCTTTTTAATTAGAGTAAGTTTGTCAAGAGAGGCTCAATTAGTAAAATTTAGGACAGAAAATGGAGGCGGCAACCGGATTCGAACCGGTGAATCGCGGTTTTGCAGACCGCTGCCTTACCACTTGGCTATGCCGCCCTCTGGAGCGGGAAACGGGATTTGAACCCGCGACTTCCACCTTGGCAAGGTGGCGCTCTACCCCTGAGCTATTCCCGCTCTTAAGTTCAATATATCCTTACAAAAATTTTTGTCAAGTGTTTAAGAGGTAGACAATTTGTCTATTTTCTGTTACTTGACAAGAAGGAGTGGAATGTTTAATTAAACTTTGGCACTCTATTAAAGAGAGTGCTAAAAAATTAATTTAATATTGTTATGCTATCTGAACGGGCAAAACAAGTCTTGAGTGCAGTTGTTCAAATGTATATTACCACTGGGGAACCAGTAGGCTCCCGGGCAGTTTGGAAACAGTATAAGTTTTCTATAAGTCCTGCTACTATTCGCAATATTATGGCTGATTTAGAAGAAATGGGGTTATTTTATCAACCTCATACTTCGGCTGGTAGGGTGCCAACGGAATTGGGATGGAGGATTTACATTGATACCTTATTAGAAAAAAGACCTTTATCCAAAAGATTCAAGAGGCAAATAAGACAAAGCTTAAAGGAGGACAAAGATAATATAGAAAAGATTCTCAAAGAGAGCTCAAAAATTTTATCTTCTTATTCTCAACATGCAGGAATAGTAGTTGCTCCTAAGTTTTCTACTATTGTTTTAAAATATATAGAATTTGTCCAGTTGAGAAAAAATTCTATTCTTACCATTATTGTAGGAAATAGGGGTATGGTATATCACCGGGTAATTTCTGCCCCTACTGTTATTTCTCAAAAAGATTTGACCCGATTTGCCAATTACCTTAATACATCTTTTACCGGGTTAACCTTAGGAGAGGTTAGGCAGAGATTAATAGAAGAGATGAAAAAAGATAAAGCAAGATTTGATACCCTTTGGAATAAGGTATTTCAATTAACTCAACGCATGTTTTGGCCGGAGAGAGAGCAAATTTATATAGAGGGAACTGTGAATATTCTTAATTATCCTGAATTTTCAGATGTAGAGAGACTTAAGTCTTTATTGGTTGCTTTTGAAGAAAAAAGTATTATTGCTCGGTTGTTAGAAAGGACTGTGCGAGATGCCAAACCCCAGGTGTTTGTAGGTTCTGAAATTGACCAAAAAGAGCTTAGAGAATGCGGAGTTGTTGCTTCTCCATATATGAGTGGAGATAGTGTGTTGGGAACAGTGGCAGTAATTGGGCCCATAAGGATGAATTATGCTAATGTAATTCCTTTAGTAGAATATACAGCTCAAGTATTAAGTGAAATTTTGGACAAAAATAAATAAGGGAGGAAGGATGGATAAGAAAGAGAGGGTTTCTCAGGAAGTTCAAATAGAAGAGAAAGAAACAAAGAGTAGTGAAGAGATTGAAAAGTTGAAAACAGAATTGGATAAAAAGACAAAGGAAGCACAAGAATACCACGAGAAATGGCTACGCACTATGGCTGAACTGGATAATTTACGCAAACGCACAGAAAAACAACTATCAGAATATCTTAAATTTGCTAACGAACAATTGCTTAAAGAATTGTTACCAATAATGGATAATTTAGAGAGAGCACTGGGGCATGCTCATTCTTCTAATAATATGAAGGGTATTTTAGAAGGGATTGAACTTACCTTGAAAATGCTCCAGCAGTGTTTAGAAAAATTTGGAGTAAAACCTGTTAAAACAGTAGGAGAAAAATTTGACCCTTATGTCCACGAAGCGGTTAAGGTTGAAGAAAGAAAGGAAGGAGGAGATATGGTGATAGAAGAGCATCAAAAAGGATATCTTTTACACGACAGACTACTTCGGCCCGCCTTAGTGACTGTAGCTAAAACCAAAACAAAATGAAACGTTTATTAATTGGGTTATTTTTCTTTCTTTTTTTTATCCCCTCTGTTTTTGCCTTTAATTTTTGGAGTAGTTTTGGCTATGATGTTTGTTGTTTACTTCCCCTAAATGGCGAAAATAAGAAGTTAGGCGAAAATGTTCTTAAAGGTTTATTATTAGGATTGGATGTATTAAAAGGTTCTTCTTTTTCTGTATTTGTATATGATAGTGGTGGTATTTCAGAGACAGCCCTATATGCTCTCAAGAATATGGAGGCACAAAATTGTGATGTGCTAATAGCCCTTTTGGGCAAAAATACTGCCCAACCAGTTATATCTAAAGCTTATAAAATAGGACTCCCTGTCATAGCTCTTACTGCGGAGTCGAATATCCCTAAGGGGAAGGGTTTTATTTATAGAGATTTTATTACCCCGGAAATTCAAATAAAAAATTTATTAGATTTAGTTATGAAAAAGTTAAATTATACTTCCTTTGCAGTATTTTATCCTGAAGACCAATATGGTAAAAATTATCTGAGACTTTTCCTCCTAGAAGTGGGAAAAAGAGGCGGGAGTGTAGTAAAAATAGTTTCTTATCCTCCTAAAACCACTGACTTTGCTATTCAAATAAAGTCTCTTATAGGTAAAATGATAGCCAACAAAAAACCAGAAGAGATTTTAAAAAATCCTGTGCATTTCCCCTTTGATGCGGTATTTATTCCTGACAATGCTTTAACTTCAGCCTTTATTATTTCTCAATTTGCCTATTATAATGCCAAAAATCTGGTATTTTTGGGAACAGTTCTTTGGGACACCCCTGAATTTGCCAAAATGGTCAAAGGTTACTGTAGGGCTGCTTATTTCCCCACTGGATTCACCCTTCAAGCCAAACAGCCTTGGGTAAAACAATTTATCAATGATTTCCGCAAAAATTACCATGCTTTTCCAGATTATCTTTCTGCTCAAGGATATGAAGTAGGGCGGATTTTGTTATATTTGAAGAACCTTAATCGCTTACCTCCCAAAAACATCCATGAAACCATTCAGAATTTCCCAGGCACTACAGGTTTGACCAGTTTTTTGCCTAATGGGGAGGTAATTAAAAAAATTTATATTATGGAGATTAAACATGGTAAATGCTCCCTTATTCCTTAAAACAGGAGTAGTTAAGGATGCTCGATATCTAGACCACAATCCTGGTTCTTGGCATCCTGAGTCTCCTCAAAGGTTAAAAGTTATTTATCAATGTATAAATGAAATAAGGGAATTTTATAAAGAAGTTTCTCCCTATTATGCCTCAGAAGAAGAAATTTCCCTCATTCATACTCCCCAATATATACATTCTATCGCTGGTACCAAAGGAAAGGAAGTAACACTTGACCCTGATACTGTAACTTCTCCGCAATCTTACCAAACAGCCTGTCTGGCAGTGGGAGGCGGATTAAATTTAATCAAAGCCATTCATGGTAAAGAAGTTAATAATGGCTTTGCCTTGATAAGGCCACCTGGTCATCATGCTGAAAAAAACAAAGCCATGGGGTTTTGTCTTTTTAACAATATTGCCATAGCCGCTGCTTATATTCATAAACAAGGTTTAGGGAAAAAAATTCTTATTGTTGATTGGGATGTTCACCATGGGAATGGGACACAACACGCATTTTATGATTCTTCGGATGTGCTTTATTTTTCCATCCATCAATACCCTCATTATCCTTTAACTGGGAGAATAGAGGAAATAGGAGAGGGCAAGGGAAAAAATTTTACTATCAATGTTCCCTTAAGTCCTGGGTATGGAGATGAGGATTACATTTACCTCTTCTTGCATTTACTTTATCCTATTGCCCTTAAATTTAAACCTGATTTTATCCTAGTTTCTGCAGGATTTGACCCTTATTTTGAAGACCCTTTAGGAGGCATGCGGATCACGGTAGATGGCTTTGCTCTAATGACTCAAATTTTAAAGGACTTGTCAGCTCAAGTCTGCAATTATCGTTTAGCCTTGTTTCTGGAAGGGGGTTATCATCTTGAAGGAATGGCTAAATCAGTAGTAGCCATTATTAAAGTGCTTTCAGGTGAAAAAAGAGAATTGCCAGGATTGGTTCACTATCAACCAAGTGCTGAAATTACTCACATTATTGCTTGGCATAAAGGAATTTGGGAGATTTGATGCTGGAAGTTAAGAATAACTGATGAGGACAAAATTAAGTGGCTCAATCAAATTCATTCACAGGTTTCTTTCAATCGCTCAACAAACGTTTCCATAATTTCCCTAGTAGAACCAAAGCCTAAAAGACCTGGTAAGGTTTTTATATTATAAGTTATAATTGTTTGTTCACCTCTTGAAGTAAATCTTATCTTAATTTCCCTATTGAACCTTCTCTGAATTCCTATTTTCCTTTCAGCTATTATAATATATTTATCTTTATAGATTTTTTTAATTTTTAGTTTTTTAGGAAACATTTTAATGGCCTTTTCCCAAACTATATCACGAGGTGCATTAATTAAGGTTTCTGAGAATACTGGAGTCAAAAAAACAAAAACGATTAAAATACTCAGAATTAATGTTTTTTGTATTTTCATTTTTTCTAAATACTGAAACCAAGGGAGGTTTAAACCTCCCTTGGTTTTAAATTTTAACTAAAACTGAATAGCTAGTTGAGTAAAGAACAGAGAGCTGTTAGTTTCATGGCCTGTAGGATCTCCTCCGCCATATCCTTCATTATAATCATTGTAAGCGTAAGCCAAAGACCAGGTGAGATATTCATGGAGGCCAACATTGGCACCGATTGCATACCTGTTTCTAGGTATTTCATAAATTTCCTGAGCATCTAAAGAGCCTTCATATCTAAACATTACTTCTACTGGTTTTGGAAGTGCCACATAATTTTCAAGAGCAGTACCTACTTCCACTCCCCATACTCTAGGACGTGCTCCGAGTTCTCCTGAACGAGAGATTGCATTTCTTATGGGTTGTACAACACCCATATATTCGGCTGTAAGATAACATCCACCACATTCAATACTTCCATAAGTAGCAATGGCGTCTATATCACGCTCAGTATGAAGAGTCCAGAAATCTGCGCGTTCGTAATCTTCCAGACCCGTTTCATGCATTTTATAACCTGTGGAATCAAGTGCGTTATTAGTATAAGATGCTCCTATTTCAAATTTATAATCGCCTTTTGTAAGATTGTAACAGACGTTAAAACCATAGGTATCTACTTGCCTCTTATCACTATCGGTCACCTTGGCATAAACCACAAAGCCTTCTAATGTAAGACTACCCATTCCAGGGATTTCTTTGGTAAATCCAACTACTGCACCTGGGTCCCAAATTTCGCCAAAATACATAGTAAATGGCAGGTTGACTAATGGCTCATCTGGGAAATGGGTATATTCTTCTCTTTTACCAAATGGATAATACATTAAACCACCTTTGAGATAAAGGGGTATGCTCTCTGTTGGTCCCAGAGTAACATGGCCTTCATCTACATAAAATTCTTCCACCTCAAAAATAGGCACTACCGCAACATTTATCCAATCAGCCACCTCTGCCTCTATCGCCAGTGCTGCCGTAGTAAGCTGAATTTCTGAATCTTCCACTCTACCACTTATATTTTTATGACCAATACTTTCTACTTTAAAACCGGTCTCCAATAGCCCGCTAAACTCAATCCTCTTTGCAATAGTATCAATAATACCCTTTTCTACTTCAGCAAAACAAAGACTACTAAAAAACATCAAAACTGCTACTAAAACACCTACTTTCCTCATGACTCCCTCCTCTTTCATTTTTTAATAAGCCTAAAATTCAAAAATTAGTTTTTTTCCCTCTTTCACCTCCTTTCTTTGTGAAATAAAACACAAAGCAATTTCTCCTATCACAAAAAATTTTTCTTGTCAAGTCAATGACAAAC
>Ga0190305_1000118_pt1 | contig 21371 bp, 12 predicted proteins | sample 48700723_MG_FD_161678 | JGI IMG/M metagenome (GOLD analysis project Ga0190305, IMG submission 161678) | Hydrothermal vent sediment bacterial communities from Southern Trench, Guaymas Basin, Mexico - 4870-07-2-3_MG | ecosystem: Environmental > Aquatic > Marine > Hydrothermal vents > Sediment ... | reverse complement strand
TCCTACAACTTCAGGTGGAAGCATATCAACAACTTACACAGAAACTCAATTAGCGAAAGGAATTAAAGGGCATTATCCGAAGAATTATATGATTAAGTTTAAGGGGGATTTTGTGAGGGTGAAGAATATTTCAGGGGAAGGAGTTGAGTTGAATGTTTCTAATGAAATTATTGAGATTGTTTTTGATGAGAGTGTGAAGGTGGATTCTGATGATGATGGGTTTTATGATTTGGAGATTTCTTTGGGTGGGGCTAATTCTGTTTATGCTGAATTGAGTATTAAATCTATTTATGAGGAGATGCCTGCGGTTAGGAAGGAGGCTAAGGTTGAAGGTGAAATTGGGGAAGAGGTTGAAGAGGATATTGAGGAGAAATCAAATTTAATTTATTGGGTTGTTGGGGGAATTGTTATTTTGGTTTTGGGTTTTATTGGTTGGAAGTTTTTGAAGAAGGGGAAGAAATAGTATTTGGAAGAAAAAATAATTGGGAGTTTTATATTTTATAAAAAACTAATAATCTTTTTTATAATCGATTTTTAAAAAAATTGGGGAGGTAATTACCGAAGTTCTGACCTCCCCTGTGATTAAAACCTAAGTTTCAATCTAACGAAATAAATTTCGTTCTTGAACTGAATAAATTCAGTTCAGATCGGTTCATAGAATCGATCTTTACTCAAAAGACCGAAGTCAATTGAGAGATTGACCAAGGTCAATCCAACCAACCGAAGTTGGTTATGAATTAATCCGAAGATTAATTCTGAACAAGTCCGAAGACAAGTTCGCTTATCAACCGAAGTTAATAAGACCTACCGAAGTAAGTTAAATTTTTAAGAATTTATTTATTATAAAGTTTTATTATCATTGACAAGTGGGATTTATTTAAATGAAATCAGATGTAATTTATGTAAAAAATAATTCAAATAAATTGCAAAAAAAAAGGGAGACCAAAACCGAAGCTCCAATCTCCCAAAGCGCACAACAACCGAAGTTGAAATACACCTACCTACCGAAGTAGATATTATTGATAATTCTTTTTAGTTTATAAATATTTTGGTGTTGAAAAATGAGAATCTTTTTATTTTTTTTGCGATATATCGCACCATCTATCTTACTAAGCATGGCAATGTTTAAAAAGAATTTTTTCTTGTTTGTATTGGGTGAATTGATGGTAAAGAAAGAGGATGATTTGAAAAAGCTTATTTTAAAATTATTGAAGGATAGTGAGCAGCCTTTATCAACGCAGGATATTTCTTTGAAATTAAAGAAGCCTTGGCATTCTATTCAAACTAGATGTTTGATGCTTCAGATTGAAAATTTAATAAATGGATTTAGAGTTGGGAGAATAAATTTATGGCAGATAAAATAGGGAGAAGATTTATTTGGGATAAGAATGGAAAAGTGAAGTTAGGAATAGTTTTACTTTTGGTTTTGCTTGTTAGTTTGATTCCTTTGTTTGTTAGTGCTTTGGATGTTAAGGAAAGTTATTTATTGGGTGAAGATTTGAGGATTGACCTTTCTGATTATCTTAATTATACTTTGAGGATTGAAACTCCGAGCTCTGTATTTTTGAAAGAAGGGAGTGAAGATGTTTTTAGATTTGAATTGTCAGAAGTTGGGAAATATAGTTTTCAAGTAGAATCGGTAAGTGGAAATAAAAAAGTTAGTTTTAATGTTGTTGAATTTTTTGAAATAGAAGAAGCAATTAATGAAACAAATAATGAGTCAGCTATTAAGAATTTCACTGTTGGGAAAAATCAATCTTTTGTGAAAGAAAAAGTTGAAGAAAGTTTTGGAATTAATATTGATAATAAAAAAGAAGAGAATAAAAAAGAATCTCTGAGAGAAGTAGTTCTTGCTCATGATTTTGAACATAAATCTGTTACAATAAAAGTTATTGCTGGGGAGCCAGTTTTATGGAAGAAAGAAGTTATTTTGGAGGATGAAGTTAATTCTGTGAGAATTGATATTCCTGCATCTGGAAAGGAGGTTGTTGTTAAGGTAAATAATAATTCTAAAGAATTTGAAATTAGTGAAAAAGTTGTTAGCAGAGTTTTGAATACTTTTAGTGATGAGCTTGGAGAGAAAGAAGTTATTTTAAGAGATGTTTCTGGGAAAGTGGAAGTGGAATATTATCTTGATGGTCCTGAAGTTAAGGAGAAAATTATTTCTGAAAATAAAAAAATTCTTGAACTTTCTGGGCAAGAAAATATTGGATATCGAGATGTTGTTGTTAAAACAAATTTGACTAAAAAAGTTAATTCTAGAAGTGTTCATGTTTATGAAATTACTAATGGAAGAAAGAGGGAAATTAATTCAAATAAAATTGATTCAAATGAGGATGATTTGATTGATTCTGTTGAGTTTGTTTCTGCAGGAGTTGGAGGGAAGTTTGAAATTATTTTAATTGACAAAGCAGAACATCTTAATTTTAATAAAGAATTAATTGAAGATATTTCTGATTCTGTTAGAGAAAAGGATAGAATTTGGTCACCAATTATTTCTGATGGGGAGTATGTTCGAGTGATTTTTGAAGAGATTTTAGATAATACAAATGATATAACTATTTTTTCCAGAATAATTTCTGGAAACCCAAAAGTTGAAGTTTATGAGGCTGACAGTGAAAATAAAATTGCTGAATTTCCTGAATTGATTGATGATAGATATAATAAGATTTTTTTAACTAATTTAATTGGAAAACAAGATACTTTTGATTTATTAATTATCGGAGGGAGAATAATTTTTGATTATATTGTTGATCCGACTGCAGTTTATGATGTTGGTTATGGGGCGCCAAGATGTTCTATTTCTGATTCGCCTTGTGTTGCACCTACTAGTTTACTTATGGCTAAAGGTAATTGGAATACTAACTTTGAGCCAAATGAACCAAATACTGTTGATGCTTGTGATGATGGATCTAGGACGGGAGATTATTATTTAAATTATGAAAGTTTCGAAAATTTAACTGTAACAAGTTTAAATGGAAGTGAGTTTGAAGTAGGAAATACTGTTCTGGTGGAAGGTTGGGCTTATTGTTATGATGGTTCTAGTGATATTTTAACAATTGCTTATACAGATGATGCATCTAATCCAATTTGGTTCATTCAACATACAATCAATCCTTGCCCTTCAGCTGGATTCCAAAAAATTAATACAACTTTTGTTTTAAATAATAGTGTAGGAAATCATGTAATTAGAGGGATAATTCAATATAGAGGGGATGCTGGAAGAACTTGTGGAACAGGTCAAGATGATGATAATGATGATTTGGTTTTTAGAGTTGATGCAATAAATAATCCTCCAACTTTGCCGACTTCAATTACTTGTAATGGAGGAAGTTGTGATATTGAAGTTAATCAAAGTGTCGAATTAAATTGTTCTGGTTCTATTGATGCTCAGAGTGATATTATTACTTATTTTTTAGAGGGGCAGTTAAATTTAGATTCTATTTTTGAAAATGATACTTTTGTTAATTTATTTGGAACAGGAATTGCTCTTACAAATTATACTTCTAGAACTTGTATTGATACTTGGGGGGCTGATTGTTCTCTAACTCCTTTGTCTGCCGAAGGGGATAATACTTGGGATAGTTGTACTAGTCAGGGAACTCAAGCAGATGAATCTATTGATACTATAACTTTAAATTTTACAGAGGGTAAAGTTGGAGATACAATAAATGTTGATTGTGCTATTGATCCTTATGGTACAAGTAATGAAATATATATGTGGTATTATAATGGGACTGGTTGGAAAACAATTTATTCTGGAACTGCTCCTAGTGGGTCAAATTATAATTTGATACAATCTTTTAAGGTTGATTCAGTTCTTGGAACTCATTGGGTGAGATGTGGTATTGGTTATGATAATGATGATGTTAGTGATTTTTGTGTGAATGCAGGTAATTATTTTGATAATGATGATGTGAATTTTACTATCAATGCAGCGAATCAACCTCAAAATAATTCTAATGATTCTGTTCAACAATATGATCAAGTTAGTTTGAATCATGCTCAAATTTTAGATATGTTTGTAAAAGTTCAAGTTGATAGTTATAATCCTTCTGTTTCTGTTGGACATAATATTACAAGACCTGATTTAAGGTTAAAAGTTTATAATGGGAATGATTACAAAGATTTGGGCACTTTTGATTTGAATGATTATTATAATGATACTATCAATTCAACTAATCGTAATTTCACTATTCAAATTAGTGATAGTGATGTATTGAATGCTTGGAAGGATTTGAGTAATCAATCTTTGAAAATTATTGGTTCGAATATGGATTTTATTAATTTAACCAGTCGTGATGAAATTAATTATTCTAATATTTGGTTTAGTTTTGGTGCGTATTCTTGGATATCAATTGGTAATCATAGTGAAACTACAAGTATTATCTGGAATACATCTTCTTATAAAAATCAATTTGATGTTGAGTTAAGATGTGAGGCTTATGATCTGGCTGGGAAAAATCAGAGTGTTGGTTGGTATTCTCCTATGGGTTTATTGGATATTGTTCATAATGATATTGTTGTACCAACTGTTACAATAGTTTCTCCTGCTCAAGATGTGATTAATGACACCAGTCGAAAGCCGGAGTTTAGGTTCAATGTAACTGATGACAAGGATTTGAATTTGAGTTGTAGGTTATTTATGCAAGAGAACTATCTTACTTTGGTTGGACAAAATGATAGTGTATTAAATAATACTGAGGGAGAAATTGTTCCTATTCAATCTTTGATGGATGGAACTTATGAATGGTGGATTAATTGTAGTGATGGTGAAAATGAGGGGGCAACAGCAAGACAAAATATTACAATTTTAGTTGGAGATGATTCTGGGAAGGCGTTTGTTCAGGCTGAAAGTGGGAGAGTATATTTGAATGCAGTTTCACAATTCAATTTGACTTTGAATAATAGTTATGATATTGCTCATACTTTTATTATACCTGATAGCCAGATGTCTAGTTCATCAAATGAATTTCCTGCAAATTCAGATGCAAACTTTTATTTCTCTAATGTTGTTGGAGGAATTTCTAATCAACTAACAATTGAAAGAATGGGCTCTACAGACACAATGGTCGGAACTTATAGTATTGTTGAATCAGAATACATGGATGTTTGTCATGTTTCTGGAAGTGTAGCGAATACAATTGATGTTTTAGATATTGATATTTCAACTGACTGTTCTTTTATTCCAAGCAATTATGAGGAGAAATGTTTTATTTCTATTCGTAATAATGTAAAATCTTCTTCCACTGATAATACTTGTAAGGGAGAAGGGGATTTTATGGGGAAGTTTATGAATTCTACTACTGCTAGATTTCAAGCACATACAAGAGCTTGTGGAACTCGTGAAATTATGGCAGATATTGTTTGTTTCAATGATGAAACACAAGTGACTCCAGTTAGTACAGGAGAAGTTCATTTTAGTTCGGGAGTTAATTTTAATATTGGACATTCGGTTAATCTTTCTAATTCTTTTTTGATTCATTCTTGTCGAGAAGAGGAATATGGTTTGGAAGATCGAAATTCGGAATGTTTTTTTTCAGACAATTCAAAAATTATGTGTAGAACTTCTACTTCAAGTACGGGGGGAACAGCACCTCAAGAATGTGAAGTGTATGTTGTTGAATTTCCCACTGAGACTTATTCAAACGTTTTGCATCATGTTCCTTTAGATACTGAAATTGGTGATTTGCTTAATTTTACGAGTAATCTTACTTCAGAGATTGATTTGAATTCAAGTGCGTTATTTTGTTCATATTCAATAGTTAGTGGCGAAGGAACAAATAATCCTAAGGCTGAATATCCTGCTTATTTTGTAAATAATAATACAGTTGGTTTTGAAAGAGGTAGAACTGGGAATCAAAATCCTTCTCATCATTTTAGTTGTGAGGCGATTACTTTTCCTACAAAGAAAGATCCTATTTTGGTTACTTTGCATTCACCGAAGGATAATTATGCAGATTATGATTCAGATTCTGTTAATTTGAAATTTAATGCTAGTGTTGAATCAACTGCAAATTTGAAGTCATGTCATTTGTGGCATAATGCAACTGGTTATTGGCATCTTAATCAAACGGAACTTTTGGGGGGTAGAAATGCTGTTACTAGTTTTTGGTTATATGGTTTGAGTAATGTTAAATTCAATTGGAATATTCAATGTGAAAATGCAAGGGAGGAAATTGTTTTTGGTAAAGCAGACAGGTCTGTTATTATTGAAAAATTAACTGCACCTAATTTGACTTTGGTTTCTCCTATTGGCCAGCAAACAACTAGTCCGGTACAGATTAATGTTTCTAGTGAGGAGAATTTGACTGCTTGTAATTATTCTATAAATTCTGGTCAAAGTATTGTTATGACTAAATTTAATGATACTTATTATTTTGGTGAAGAATATTATTTAAGAAATGGGGATAATTCTGTGGCTGTTTCTTGTTCTGGGGAAAATGGAAGGGTAGGTTTGGTTTCTAAAGATTTTAGTTTTGTTGCAAGTTTGATCCCTCGAGTTAAAAATGGAACAACACAAATTGCTAATGGATATAATAATGTTAGTGTTTCATTAAATACAGATTATTTGGCTAATGCATTTTTGATTTTTTCTTTTAAATCTTCTACAAGCACTCCTTCCCAACTTCAGATAGAGGGGGTTTTAAATAAAAATAATATTACTTTTAGTAGGTATTCTACTTCGGGAGATGTTGATATTGAATGGAGGGTTGTGGAATCTCCAAATATTTTTGTTCGTCGGGGAATTTTACCTTTCGGAGCTACTAGTTCTTTTGTTGAAATCGATACGGATTCTTTTGATTTGGCGGAGAGTTTTATTCTTCATAGTACTAAATTATCGTCTGGTACTTCTAGTGAAAATGTTCGAGGATTTTTTATTTCTGAATTTCTTGATTTAGATACTGTTAAGTTTTTTCGTTCTCAAGCTGGGAATTTGGGAGAAATTTCTTGGCAGGCAATTGAGTGGGATGGTTCTAAGGTTCAGAGTGGACAAAAAAGTTTTTCTGGAACTAGTTCAAGTGAAAGTTTGAGTCAAGAAATTGAGCGGCAGAAAAGTTTTTTGATTTTATCTAAAACATTGAGTTCTGGTGATGAAACTTTATCTGAAACTAGTATTCGGGGAATATTGAATTCGAATTCTCTTGATTTTGTTAGAAATGATGCTGATTCTACTGCAAGGGTTAGCTGGTTTGTTGTTGAATCTTTGGAGTTTGGGGTTCAGAATGGTAGTTATAGTTTGTCTGGATCTAATCCTGATGATGTTACTATAAATCAAGTTAATGCTTCTAGAGCATTTGTTGTTGAGAGTTATAGTTCAAGTGGTACTGGTACAACTTTTGCTAACAATAAATTTACTAGTCAAATTACAAGCGATACAAATTTGAGATTTGATAAAGGAACTAGCAGTCAGACTCAAACTATTGAATGGAATGTTGTTGAAATTGGACTTCCTTTGAGTGAGTTTATTGTTCTTGATGTCCCAATTAATAAAAGTTATAATTCGAGCGATTTGAATTTTAGTATTAATACAAAACTTGCTGCAACTAGTTGTAAATATTCTTTGGATGGTGCTTCTAATGTTTCGATGATTTTGGTTAATCCTACAAATTTTATTGATAATGTTTCTAGTTTGAGTGAGAACAACCATACAGTTTTGTTTTATTGTACTGATTCTTCTAGTGTTGAATATACAAGTGAGTTAGTTGAGTTTAATATTGATTTGATTAGTCCGAATCTTGTTTTAAATTTACCTGTTGATAATTATAATTCGTCTTCTAATATAATTAATTTTTCTTTTATTGCGAGTGATGATCGAGGAATTTCTGAGTGTTCTTTATTGGTTGATGGCGAAGTTAAGAGCACGGATTATTTTATTGTTAATAATAGTTTGAGTTTAATTGAGATGTATTTATCTAATGGAATTTATAATTGGGGAATTGAGTGTTTAGATTTGGCGGGGAATGTTGTTGCTTCTTCTCTTCGGGAAATCAATGTTTCTGGTCCTTTTAGTACTGACTGGACTTCAAGATTTTATGAAACTTCTACAATTGATTTTAATGCAGTTCCTTTTAATATTGAACTTTCAAATAGTAGGGATGGAGTTGAAAATAATCTTGATTTGAATTTATCTGTTGGTTTAAATTATCTTGGTGAGGCCGTTAGTGATTATTTTGGAAATAATGGTTTTTTTGTTTCTTCTGGAACTCAAATTGATTTTAGTGCCTTTACCGAGGTGGATACAGTGAATTCTATTTATTTGACCTGGAAGGCATATATTCATAATAGCAGTGGTGACACTTTGCTTTGTCAAGCGGGAGATGATTTTACTGGGGGCGAGAGGATTAGTTCTAATTCTGGAACTTGGACTTCTAATTGTTTAATTTCAAGTGATGTTTATTTGAAAAATTCTGACAAGGTTAAGTTTGTTGTAAATGCATATAATGATGCGGGAGCTGTTGTTAATTTGGTTCATCGTTGGGATAATTTGAGGCTTTCGTTTATGGAGTTTTCTAATTTTAAAATAATTGGAAATTTGTACTCGGAGTTTGAATTTCCTAATGTTAATTTAACTTTGCAAGAAGCTGAACAGTCAAATTTTAGTTGTAAGGTTGATTGTTCTATTGGAGAATGTTCGAATGTTCAAGTTACTTTGCAGTATTTGAATGCATTTGGGGAGTGGTTGCCTTTGCATAATCAAGGTGATTTGATTTTTTATGATGGAATACATACACATGATTTGGGAACAATTACGGGGGGAACAATTTATACTAATTTTAGTATGTATGCTGTTGTACCTAGCACTAATACTTTGAGGTGTTATTCTACTTATGATTATGGAAATTATGGAGGAACAATAAATCCTAATGTGACAATTATTAGAATTCCCAGGGCATCTTTTATTTCTCCAACTCCTGCAAATGAAATTGAATTATCTCAAGATTTTATTCCGATTAATATGACAGTTAATGAATCTGTTTTGGATTTTGCTATTTTAAATTTTAATGAAGTTAATCAAACTTTATGGAATTCAAGTGTTGATGTGAATGATTCATATTATAATTTTTTTGTAAATAAAACTGGACTAATTAATGGAGACTATAATTTTAAATTAATTACTACAAATTTATTAGGTGGCACTAGAATCATTGAAAGAAATGTTGCAATTAAATGGGGGGATTCTTCTCCTCCGAATATGACTTTATTTGGAATAACAAATAATACTTATTATACGAACGGTGATTTTAATTTTGAAATTTATTTGGATGAATATGGGATGAGTTGTGAATATGATTTGGATGAATATGGGAGGGTTTCTATGAATAGAAATAATGATACTTATTTTACAGCAACGTTAAATGGTGTTTCTGATGAGGGATATAATATTATGTTTTATTGTAAAGATTCATCTAATAATGAGGGTGAAATAAGCATTGATTTTATTGTTGATTCTATGATTCCTTCTCTGGAATTTGGTGGTGAAACTCCTGGAGATGGAGCACAATGGAGTAGTCAAGATGTTGTTATTGAGGTTTTATTGAATGAAAGTAATCTGGATAATTTTATTTTTAATTGGAATGGAACTAATGAAACTATTTATTCTGGCAATTTAGTTTCTTTGATTGGACTGGATAATTTGGCGAGTTTTTCTGAGGATGGAAATTTTGTGAAAGATTATGTTAGTGGATCAAGTGGGAACATTAATGGAGCGAATTGGATTGATAGGACTGCTCATGATGGAAAGGGTGCTTTTCAATTTGTTAGGAGTGAAAATGATTATATTAAAATGAATTCTCCTTTTGATTATTTAGATAAAAATATTACTTTGTTAGCTTGGGTGAATACAACTTCAAACATTGGAGAACAAAGCGTTTTATCTTTTGATGATTCATTTGGTTCTACTTTGTTATCTTTAGGTCATGCGGCTGGTTCTGATGAATTGAGGATAACTGATTCTTATGGTTCGTATGCTACTGGAAAAAATATTGTTGATGGAAATTGGCATTTGATTGGTTTGACTTTTTATTCTGGAAAAAATGTTACTGTGATTTTTGATGGTGTTCCTGTTTATAATTTTACAACGGATGTGATTTTATTTAATGAACTTCAATTTAGTTTGGGGATGGGATATAATGGAGTGACACCTTCTTATTTTTATGATGGGTTTATTGACAACGTTGCTGTTTATGATAAAGTTTTGAATTTGACCGAATTAAATAATTCGTTTAATTATGGGATTTATTTAGTTGGTGAATCTGAGTATGTGTTTAAACGTGAATTTACTAATTTAAGTTTTGGAGATTATTCTTATTCAGCATATTCTAAAGATTTTGCTAATTGGAGTTCTATGATTTCTAGAACAATCACAATAAAAGAGGGAGATACAATTGCGCCTGTTGTTACTTTGAATAATCCTATAAATGAAACTGTTTCTGTTTCGTCTTTGTATAATTTTAATTTTACTGTGAATGAGAATCAGGCTACTACAGTTGATTGTAATTTGAGTGTTGGATCTCAATTGTTTGAATTAACGTCAATCAATAATAATACTTTGACAAATCAATTGGTTTCTGGATTGTATGATGGTTTTAATGATTGGAATGTTGTATGTTGGGATGTTGATTTAAATTATGGCTATGGTGAAAATAGAACTATTGAGATTAGGGAAAATCCTCTTGTTAATTTAGATATTGCAAATCTGTCTTGGTTAAGTGCGGGAGAGAATTTAGAGTATATACCTTCAGATAATACTAATTTGTCTTCGTGTTCCTTGTATATTAATGGGAGCCTGTTTGATACTTTGGAGTTCATTGTTAATGGGATAACAAATTCTTTTGATATTAATTCTTTGGTAGATAGTTATTATAATTGGCAAATTAATTGTACTGATGATTATGGTTTGGGGGGAATTAGTGAATTGAGAAATTTTTATAAGGATACTGAGTCGCCTTTAATTTCTTTGTTGAATCCTTTGAATGATACCCCTGTTTTATCTGGAAATGTCACTTTCAATGTTTCTGGAAGAGATAATTTGGCTAATCAATTAATCTGTAATTTGACGGTGGATTCTAATATTTTGGAGATGGATTTTGCATTATCTATTGGAACTAATCATTCTTATAATGGATCTCTTTTGGCTGGAGATCATTATTGGAATGTTAGTTGTATTGACGAGGCTGGAAATTATAACGTTAGTGAAACATATGTGTTTTCGAATTATAATTCCCCTTCTATTTCTTTAGATATGCCAGCTAATGACTCTTGGATTAATTCTACAGATTTGACTGTAACATATAATCCTTATGATGATGTAGGAATTGCAAATTGTTCTTTGTATGTTGATGGAATTTATAATCAAATAGATTTAATTATTGAAAACGGAGTTTCTAATTCCTTTGATATTTCTGAAATTGAAGGGACACATAATTGGAGTGTTGTGTGTTATAATTCTTTAAGTATAAAGGGGTTTAGTGAAGTTTTCAATTTTGGAATTGATGAAACGAATCCTCTTTTGATAATTTATCATCCAGTTGGTGATGAAATTTTTAATTGGAATGATGTATTTTTTAATTTTACTTATGAAGATAATTTAGATTCTTTGGGTAATTGTAGTGTTATGATTAATTCGTTTAGTGAGGCCAATATTGCGGCTAATAATGGGAGTGTTTCAGAGGTTACAATTTCTTTGAGTGATGGGAATTATAGTTGGAATATTAAGTGTTTTGATAAGGCTGACAATGTTGTTCAGAGTATTGAAAAGAATTTTTCTGTGGTAGCTCCCCCTGTGATTGATCTTGTGAGCCCTTCTAATGGAATGAGAACTGTTAATTCTACTTTGAATATTACTTATATTCCGAGAGATGCTGCAGGGTTAACACAATGTAGTGTTTATCTTGATTCTGTTGTGAATGATACTAAAAATACTATTTTTGCAAATCAGAAAAATTATTTTTTGATTAATGGAATAGGTGAGGGAATACATAATTGGAGTATTGAATGTATTGATGCTGATTTGAATGTTGGAACTAGTTTGACTTATGATTGGATTCGAGATATTAGTTCTCCTATTGTTCTTTTAGATACACCTCTTGATAATGCTGGAATTGATTTTAATTTAGGTTCGGTTAATTTTAGATGGAAAGCTGTTGATGTTTTGGATCAATTTATGACTTGTGATTTGATTGTTGATGGGAATGTGGAAGATAATAAATTAGTTACAAATAATAGTTTTACAACAGAAATTGTTAGTGGATTGAGTGTGGGAGAACATGATTGGAATGTGACTTGTTGGGATCGTGCTGGAAATTTGAATAATAGTTTTACTTGGGAATTTAATTTTAGTTATCCTGATTTTTTTATTAATGATCCAAATATTATTTTGAATGAAAGTGATGTTCGGGAAGGAGAAGTTATTTTGATAAATGTAACTGTTGAGAATAGGGGTTATGCCGATTCTTCAAATGTGTTGGTTCAATTTTATCAAGGGAATCCTTTGAGTGGGGGAACTCAATTTGGAAATAATCAGACAATTAATTTAAATAAAGGCCAGGGAATAAATCTTTCACAAATTTATTTTCCTGAAGTTGGAATAAATGAAATTTATATTATTGTTGATCAATATGATGATTTTGTGGAGCTTGATGAAAATAATAATTTAGGTAATAAAAATATTAGTGTTGGTGCTTGGCAATTTTTCTATGGGGAGATGAACAGTGAATCTGATTTTGCTTTGGCGGGCAGTGGGGATATCATTACTTGGAATATTAGTTCTTTTGAAGAAGGGAGTATTTTTGTTGCAGATGTGGAAAGTATTGTTTCTTGGGGTGATTTATTTGCTTTGGGTAAAAATTTAATTGATGAGGATGCTGCTAATGATTTTTCTGATGTTGATAGTTTATTGAAGATGGTGGGATTTATTGATTCTATTAGCAATTTATATTTGGGAGATGAAAATACTTTTTCTGTATTTGGTAAATTTGTTGATGAGGTGCCCATAACTAATTCTACTAATAATACAAATTTTATGACGGGAATTTTATGGGATGGTAATGATGATACGGGTGATGGAGAATTTAATATTGGAGATTCGGAAGATTTGATTTTTGTTACTAAGTTAAATGAAAATGCTCAAGGATCTTATGGGGTTTATGATTATGAGTTGAGGGTTCCTGCAAAGTTGAGGGAATATGCGGGAGCAGGATCGGAAGTTGTGTTTTATGTTGAGGTGTTTTAGTTTTTTTTGGTTTAGATGTTGTTAAATAATTATTTACATATAGATATATGTCACGTAATTATTTGTCTATTTTAAACTCAAAAATAAATTTAAAACTAAAAATAAAAAAGAAGAATGGGAGAAAGGGGAAGGGAAGAAAGGAAAAAACTGAAAAAAGAGAATTATCAACGCTGTTGTTTAAATTGTTGAGTAATAATTTTGAAAACAATTTTGGCTATATTACAAAAAGAAGATAAATTACGTCGATATTGTAATTTTTTTACTTTTTTAGAATGAAGAAAATTTGAGAAAGGTTTATAAATATTATTGTCAATATATTCGTATATCCAATTGATACAAGGTGTTGAAAGGAGGTAAAAAAAGAGGGAGATGAAGAGTTTTAATAAATTATTATTGTTTGTATTAGCTTTTGCTGTTATTGGTTTAGTTACTGTTAGTGCTGTTGTGCCTTTTGGTGCGGAGACGGTTACAGAAGAAAATTCAACAAGAGCACCAATCGCTGATCCAGAAAATCATTCTGCTATTGCAGGTAATGTGACTGAACTTACTATTGTAGCTACTTCAGTTACTCAGACTTGGCAAGGTTATTTTGGTAACGTTTCAGGTACTATTGAGTTAGCTGATTCTGCTGATAATATAATGTATAATTGGAGTTTGGCAGATCCAGAAGGGGAAGTTTATGCTACCACTTCAGGTACTGTTGCTTGGGCAGATATAGCTTGTTTTGATTTGGATGCAAATCATTTAGCTGTTGAATCCAATTTTAATATTTTGACAGATGATGTTGATGGGTTGAATGAAACTTTTTCAGATACAATTGCCCATGATGAGTTTTTTACAAATAATGTGCAATTTACTGAGAATAATTGTTCTGCTAGTTTTATCTTTGATGATTCTGGTATTGGAGTAGATAATCATTTTGAAGAAGTTTTGTTAACAGATCAATCTGCTAATGATCAAATAATTTTTGTAGCTTTGATAGAGGAAGTATCTGTCGATGGTTTTGATGGTAGAGATCATGATTTTCAAATGTTAGTGTTAGAAGATGGGCATGGAACAGATTTAGATACAACTACGTATTTTTTCTACGTAGAACTAGAATAAGATTATTTTATTTTTATTTTTATTTTTTTATAAAAAAAAGTCTGGCCTCGGACTTTAAATGGGGCTCCTTATCGGGATTAAGATAAAAGAGAAGATGGCAGAAAAGAGAAATAGAAAAAGAAGTGAAGGGTTTTTATTAATAGGAATTTTATTTTCAATAGTTTTATTAGGATTTGTTTTGGCAGCTAATCCTGTTTATCCTGATGATGTTGTTTATGGAGATAATGAAACAAAGAATGCGAGTACTGCTTTAACTGTTAATATTAGTGGAGGAGTTATTTCTAATTTTAATATTTCGGCGACTATTCAAAATCCTCGTTGGAAAGCTTTTGTAGGAGAGGTTATTGGACAATTTACTTTGGATGATTCTGGGGGGTCCACAATTTATGATTGGACTTTGGCAACCATTACAGGAAGAGTTTATGCTACTAGAAAAAATACTGCAGTTACTTGGACAGGAATAGATTGTGCAAGTGTGGCTCAATTGGAAACAGAAAATGGGGCAATGAGTCTTTCCAATGTCGATGATAATATTACTTCCACTTTTGCAGATACAACTCATGAAACTTTTAATGTTGGTCCTGAAACAATTCCTGCAAATAATTGTGCAACTTTGAATACTTATCGTAATGGAGTCAAAACTCAAGATGCAGGTCAACCTTTTGAAGAAATGGTTTTATATGAGGCTGGAGGAAATTTAGTTTATGCAACAATTTTGGAAGAAGATCAAACAGGTTATAATAATGAGAATTATGATTTTCAGATGATTGTTCCTGAAAATGAGAGTAGTACTTCAAATACAATTTATTATATGTATGTTGAACTTGGAAATTAAAATGAATGAAAATGTTAGAAAAAAAATTGGAATCACAGTAGGCGTGTTTGTTTTTTTAGAAGTTATTCTAATTTTTTTAATTTTTTCTTCTTTTACTCCTTTTGTTTCTGGAGGTGTTGGTAGGAATACAACTGTTCAGACTTTTTTAGATGTTGGGGCGAGTTTCCCTGAAATAATTAATATTACAATTGATGATTATGCTTCAGAGGTTATTCTAACTGCCAATTCTACAAAGACGGTAATGTGTACAGCTTTGATGGTTGATTATAATAATGATACTGATATGGTCAATTTGAGTGGAGTTTTGTATGATACTAGTGTTTCAGATTCTCAACCTCATCCAACTACAACTGATGATAATAATCATCATTATACGAATGCAACTTGTGTGATTACTATGGATACAGGTGGTTGGGGTGCTCCTGATGACGATTATCATGCGATAGGAAATTGTAGTTTTGAAGTCTATTATTATGCTAATCCTGAAACTTGGAATTGTTCTATGACTGTTACAGATAATGCTTCGTTAACAGATACACAACAAGATGATATTAATATGGCTGAACTTTTAGCGATTGGTTTACCTGATTCTATTAATTATGGGACTGTTAATGCTACTTATGTTTCTTTGGAGCAGATTACGAATGTTAGTAATGCTGGAAATGTTGAATTGAATTTAAGTTTAGATGGTTATGCTTACACTGATGGTGATGGTCTTGCTATGAATTGTACTTTGGGAAGAGTTGGAAATATTCCTCTTGAATATGAAAAATATAATTTGACTGCTACAACTTCTGGAGAAATTAGTTTGACTAGTTTTGAGAATTTGTATTTGAATTTGACTGATTTGCCGGTTGTACGAAATTTTGGATTAACTAAACGTACCTTACCTGCATATGACAATTCTATTAAACCAACATACTGGAGGATATATGTACCTAAAGGAGCAGCAGGAACTTGTCAAGGGAACATTGTTTTTGGTGCTAGGGTACAGTCTGGTTCTTAATTATTGATTTACTTATTTTAGGAAATTGAGGAATTTATTGAAATGATATTTCAGAATTAATATTTAAATTATTGTCTCAAGGCTGGGACATAAAAGGTTTTTAAATTTTTGAAACATTTTACAAAATTTAAATAGTTTATTTTAGTAGGGGTTGAACAGATAATTTAATTCTCTAGTGAAGAGATTTTGATTTGTATCAAATAATCAAAATTTCGTGAGTGCAGTAAATCTAATAATATAATTTGAAAACTTTTTTGTTGGTTGAGCTATGATTGAAGTGATTTAACTTATTTTCAAAATACAATTGCAATAATGATGTAGTTTTATTTTCTAAAGCACCTATATTTTGATGAAAAAGTTTGATGTTTTAATGTTTTAACACATAAAATTTATAAAATGTAATGTTTTGTTATGAATTATAATAAAAATGGTTCAGACGTTAATTAATTTAGATTCAATGGAAGACAGAGTTCTTAACATTGTTAAAGCTAGGCATGGTTTAAAGAATAAATCTCAGGCAATTGCTATGATTTTAAAGAGTTATGCAGATGTTTTTTTGGAGCCTTCTATAAATCCTTTGTATATTAAGAGATTGGATAAAATTAAGAAGGAAGGTTAGGGTAAAAAATATGGTTCTGTTGAGAATGCAAAAAAAGATTTGTTGGGATAATTTTTTTTGTTAAAGTATAAAATATTGTTTTGTTTGTTGTTTCTTATGTATGATTTTAAGTTGAACAAGAGGTTGGAAAAAGTAATTAAGAAATTGAATAAAAAAGATAAGAATTTATGTAAACAGATTTGGAAAAAGATTGATGAGGTAGTTAATTGTGATGAAATTGAATCTTATAAAAATTTAAGAAATGTTATGAAAGATTATAAGCGAGTTTGAATTGGTTCTTTTGTTTTGGTTTTTAGATATGCTAAAAGTGAAAATTTAATTTTGTTTGAAGATTTTGATCATCATGATTTTATTTATGGGAAGAAAAAATAATCTGGGAATTATCGAAATCTTTAATAATAACTTTAGAGTTTATTTATTATGGATATTAATGAAAAATTAGAATTAGTGAAGAGAAATACTGTCGAAATTATTAATAAAGATATTTTGAAAGGTATTTTGGAAAAGGGTGAAGAACCTGTTATTTATTGTGGTTATGAAACTAGTGGCCCGATTCATTTAGGACATTTAGTGAGTTTAACAAAATTATTGGATTTGCAGAAGGCTGGTTTTAAGGTTAAGGTTCTTTTTGCTGATTGGCATACTTATTTGAATCAAAAGGGTGATTGGAATTTTATTAAGGAAGAAGTTGAAAAGTGGAAAAAGGGAATTGTTGCTTCTGGTTTGGATTCTGTTGAATTTGTTTTGGGAAGTGAGATGGAAAGAAATTTAGATTATATTGATGATGTTTTTAGATTAGCTACAAAGAATACTTTGAATCGTGGGTTGCGTAGTATGCAAACTGTTGCTCGTGATATTAATAATGCGAAGATATCTCAAGTTATTTATCCGTTGATGCAAATTGTTGATTTTAAGTATTTGAAAGTTGATGGTGCTCTTGGAGGAATTGAACAGAGAAAGATTCATATGTTGGCTTTGGAGATTTTGAAAGATATTGATTATAAAACTCCGTTTATTATTCATCATGAATTAATTCCTAGTTTGAAAGGACCTAATGCTGGAAAGATGTCTTCAAGTGATAAATTTAGCATGATTAGTATTATGGATGAGGAAAAGGAAATTCAGAAAAAATTAAATAAGGCTCATTGTCCTGAAGGAGTTGTTGAAGATAATCCTGTTTTGGCTATTGTTAAATTAGTTATTTTTCCTCGTTATGATAAATTTTTAATTGAAAGATCTGAAAAGTTTGGAGGAAATTTAGAGTTTGAAAGTTATGCTGATTTAGAGAAGGCATTTAGTTCTAAAGATTTGCATCCAATGGATTTGAAAAATACTTGTTCTAAATATTTGAATGAGATTTGTGGCGAGATTAGGAAAAGGTTTGATTAAGAGAAGGGATAAAAGATTTTTTTTAACTTTTAAATTTTGGAGTGTTATTCCAAGTATTATTTTTATTATTCTTTTATTAATTCTTGGATTTTATGTAGGTTGGACACAAAATCTTTTTGCAATCTTTTCTATTTTTCTTTTATTATTCACTTTACCTCAAATTTTTAAATATGAAACTTTTGCAAAAGGAGAACAAAAAATAAAATATGATAATTTAGAATTAATAAAATTAGAAAAAAATCATGCAGTTCTTTGGTTAGGAATAATTAATGGATTGGGTTTCACTTTATTGATTTCAGGTTTAGTTAATTTTCCACAAAATCAGTGGTTTGTTGTTGCAGGATTATTTATTTTAAGTATTGCAAATTTTTATTATTATTATTTTTATTATTTTCCAAGATATGCTCTTTTGATTAGAAAATCTAAAATGATAAAAAAGTCTTAAAAAATAAAGTTAATCACTTAGTTGTAAACTCCACAGTATCCATATCTTTTAGAATATGATTTAACCCAACTATTTGACCGCTGAATTTTGAGGAAGGTCCCCAGATTTTTATTTTTTTTACTTTTTTTGAAAAGCCTTTTAGGATTTTTTCTGCAATATGTTTTATTGTTGATTTTGGTTTCATTATTACTGGTTTTGGAGATTTTTCTTTTCCTGGTTCTTTTGTAAATATTCTGATTATATCAAATGATTCAAATATTTTTTTTCTTAGTTCTTCTATTTTGTTGTCTGGCCAGTGGGGCATGCAAGAAATTATTTCAAAATTATATTTTTTTGATTGAAGTGTTGCTTTTATTTTTCTTTTTTCTTGGGGAGAAAGTTGATCTGATTTGTTAAATATAATTATTTTTTTACCTGTTATCATATATAATTTATCTTCGAGTTTTTTTAGTTCTTTTAAGTTTGTTATTAAAATTAAAATTGTGTCTGCTGTATGTGCTAGTGATTTGTCAAAGTGTTCTCCTTCTATTGCAGGTATTTCTATTATTTGCACTTGGGCATTTTTGTAATTCATTATTCCAATTGCGGATTTTTTGGTTGTGAATTTTGTTGAAGTTATTTTTGGTTCTGCATTTGTTAAAATTCTTAATAAACTTGATTTTCCTGAATTTGTTTTTCCGACGATTATTGCTTGCATGTCTCCTTTTCTAATTCCTATTTGAGTTCCTTTTCCTACTTTTTTCTTTTTTTCTAATTGACCTTCTAATCTTTTTCTTCTTGTTGTTAATTGTTGACGTAGGTTTTCTGCTCCTTTATGGCCAGGGGCATGAGAAATCATTTTATTTAATGCAATTAGTTGATCTTCGATTGTTGAAGCTTCGTGAAATGCAATTTCTGCTCTATTGTATTCTGGATCGTTTATGTTTATTGGCATAGAATAAGTAAAGAGAGTTATTTTATAAAATTTGTGAGGATAAAAAGAAAAAGGGAGCGCATAACCGAAGTTCTTTGCTCCCAACCTAAAAACCGAAGTTTTCAGGAGTTCAAAGCAAGCTTTGAACCTCTACCGCAACCGAAGTTTTGGCAGGAGTTAAGCCCGAAGACTTAACCTCAATCAACCGAAGTTGACTGGAACTGACCGAAGTCAGTAAGAATTTTAATTTTTTTTAGTTAATAAAGGTTTTGATTTTAGATTTTTTGAATTATTAGGATAAGCTTGGTAAAAGAATATTTTTTAAAAAATTACTGGGTCAAACTCAGGATTGATATTTAAATTATTGCACCAGCGGGAATATTGTTTGAGTTTAGTTATCAATTATATTTTGTTAGAAATGTTGAACAATATTTGCACGCAGCCGCTACGAGTAATAAAAATATTCATTATGGGTGAAATGAGTCAAATTGTTTTGGCTTAGAATTAATTTAAATTATCACCCCCATGGCAAAGGTATGAAAGGGGTTTAGTTTGTGAAAATATTATAAAATTGTGAATTGGTTTAGTAGGATTTTTTAAAAATTAATTAATTAATTTTTGAAGGGAGTAAAAATATAAAACAATTTGCTTACTGATGGAATTTATTTCTTTGCAATTATCCGTCACAGCTGTGGAACATTGGTTGGAACTATATTTTTGAAATGCGGGATTTTAGATTTTGAAAAGATTGACCATTTTGGCAGAGGATTTAATTGTTTGGATTATGGAGAGCTAATTAACTTATGAATTAATCTTAAAAACTTTTAATTCTTATTTATTTTATGACTAAGAAAATTAATTATGAAAAATTAAATTATAATGAAATTATTTCTGAAATTGTAAAGAAAAAAGAGTTTAGTGATTTGCCTAGGGAAGATGTTGAATTGGTTTATTCTAAATTTAAAGATGAAGAATTTGTCGAGGATAGGATTAAGAAAACTAGGGAAATGCTTATGAAAATGTATACGGCTTTTGTTAGTAATAAGCTATTGAATGTTAAAGATAAGGATGTGGAATGGTTTTTGAAAAGGCATAAATCTACGAGTGAGAGATTTGATTATTATGAAGATGTTTATCGAAGGTGTTTGGAAAATTTTTCCTCCGCCGTCCCCCAAACTGCATTGCATTGCCCACTACCCAAAGGGCACAAGAACCTGCTTTCGCAGGCCGTCCGGACGACGAAAATTAAAAGAGAAAAATTATCAATTATTGATTTTGGTTGTGGTGTTAATGGGTTTAGTTATGGGTATTTTAAGAAAGTTGGTTTTGATGTTAATTATGTTGGAGTAGAGCCTGTTGGTCAATTAGTTGATTTACAGAATAATTATTTTGAAAAGAATAAAATTTTTGATGCAAGATGTGTTAAGGCAAGTTTGTTTGATTTGAAGAAGGTTAAGGGGATTGTTGAAGGGGTTAAAGGAATGAAGATTGGTTTTTTCTTTAAGGTTTTGGATTCTTTGGAAATGTTAAAGAGGAATTATTCTAAAGAAGTTTTGAAAGAAGTGGTTCCAATGTTTGATAGGTGTATTGTTAGTTGGGCGACTAAAAGTTTGGGAGATAGAAAGAAGATTTTTGCAACGAAAAAATGGTTGAAAGATTTTATTGAAAAAGAGTTTAAAGTTATTGATGAATTTGAAATTGGTGGAGAGAAATATTTGGTTTTTGAAGTGATGAGTTAATTTTATAAAAGTATATTACATAATTTGTTTATGAAAAGAGGAGGAATAATTTTAGCTTTAGTTTTGGTTATGAGTTTATTTTTTGTT
>Ga0190305_1000115_pt1 | contig 21529 bp, 23 predicted proteins | sample 48700723_MG_FD_161678 | JGI IMG/M metagenome (GOLD analysis project Ga0190305, IMG submission 161678) | Hydrothermal vent sediment bacterial communities from Southern Trench, Guaymas Basin, Mexico - 4870-07-2-3_MG | ecosystem: Environmental > Aquatic > Marine > Hydrothermal vents > Sediment ... | reverse complement strand
TTCATACTCCGTTAACCCCACCTTTTCTAACTGTTCTACGATTCTATCTATTAATTGTAACTGGAGCGAGTTACAGAATAACAGAACATTTGAATTTTCATTTTTTTCTTTGGAATGAAAAAATATAAAAAACACTTTTCAGAAAACCTTTTAAATCATTCCACTCTTTTATATATATGGACAGGTATCTGAGGGGAATAAGTATAAATGTTCTTTTACTGGGCATTGTGAGTTTTTTAAATGATACGAGCAGTGAGATGATAATGCCGATCCTCCCCATGTTTATCACGGCTTTGGGAGGAGGAGGATTCGTGGTTGGCTTGATTGGGGGATTAAGAGACAGTATTTCCAGCATTTTGAAGGTATTTTGTGGTTACTGGTCAGACAAGACAGGGAAAAGGAAAATATTTGTGTATTCTGGATATTCTCTTTCCTTTATTCTGAAATTGTTTTTAGCATTTTCAAAAACATGGGAACATGTTTTAGTTTTTACCAGCGCTGAAAGAGTGGGGAAAGGCGTGAGAACAGCACCAAGAGATGCAATAATCTCAGAATCTATGCCTGAAAAAAGAGGTAAGGGATTCGGAATCCATAGAGCATTGGATACATCAGGTGCAATACTCGGCTCCATAATTGTTTTTATTCTTTCCTGGTTCTGGGGTCTTGAATTCAGATCCATCATTTTAATAGCTGCAGTTTTTTCAGCTATTTCGCTCATACCTCTCTATTTTGTAAAAGAGAGGAAAAAAGAATCTCAGGACATATCTTTTAAATTGGGATTAAAGGAGCTTCCAAAATCCCTAAAACTCTTCATAGTTGTCTCAGGAATCTTTGGACTTGCAAATTTCAGTTACATGTTCTTCATTCTCAGGGCTCAGGAATTTTTTGAAGGAAAGCTCTCCATAGGGGTACCCATACTCCTGTATATTTTATTCAATATATTTTATGCAGTATTTGCCATTCCCTTCGGGTCTTTATCAGACAGAATAGGAAGAAAGAAAGTGATCATCTCAGGATATTTTTTATTTTCTTTGACTTCTCTTGGATTTGCATTTTCTAATTCTTTAATGGCATTTATTATTTTATTTGCTCTCTATGGTATAGTTCACGCCGCTCTCGACGGAAACCAGAGGGCTTATGTCTCAGATCTCTCTTCAAGGGAGCTAAGGGCAACTGCTTTGGGAGCGTTTCATACAGTGATGGGGTTAGTTGCTCTCCCTGCAAGTTTGATAGCAGGTTATTTATGGAGCAATCCAGAGATGACGTTTCTCTATGGGAGCATACTCAGCATGATATCCGTTATATTATTCTTATTTTTAAAAGATCATTTTAAATCGTAACGAAAGAAGAAGCGGGAATAAACCCCATGCACTCACTCCAGTATATAACTTAAAGTATTTTTCTCTGTTTTAAGATGATTCTATCTCTCTCTTTGAATAATACCATCCCCACAATTATCAGACCAACTACTGCGATACACATACTCATACGAATACAGTCTTTAATATTCTCATTATCTGTTGTGAGAGAATACTCAAAATGTGAATCTTTTTCAGATGTATTTTTGATTACAAAGGTATAGAATCCTGTATTATCATTAAAAAATTTCACCATACCTTCATCTTTCAGTTCAAACTTCTTTGTGTAGCTGATCTCGTTTGTTTTTAGAAAATGTTCAGCCTGTTCTCTGTCCAGTACAAAAAGTTCACCATGAAACTCATTGCAGGCACTGTAGTAAAATTTCACCTCTCCGTACAGGAGATGGTGTGTATCGGCATGAACAGAATTCACTTTAATCTCAAAGTTCAGATTACTGCTTTTAGTGGGCATGTATTTCACATTAAAATTCACGAATATTGTCAGTCCAATGAGAAAAATAATGAATCCGATTCTCTTCATTATTTCACCTCAAAGTATTTTGTATAATATACAAAGCTTATAAAAAATAATACACTGGATAAAAAAAGTGGGGGGTATATAGTCTTTATCACTTCTGTATATGATATATGATATACTATCTGACCCTCATGACATGTAGCTAATCCTGTAAAAAATTGATGCCAGATATTGCCCAAGAAATAAGAAGGAGATAATTTTATGTTTGTAGCAATAGAATCAAAAATATATAATACAAAGAAAGTTCCTATGAAGGATAATGCAGTGTTTTTTGAGAAAACAGCAACGGTGGTAGCTACAGAAGATGCAAAAAACAATAGAAGAAAGAGTGTCAGCATATAAACTAATATAAAAGGAGATACTATGTTGATACTGGCATAACTTCCATCTATAAAAACAGCGAATCCTATCCCTGCAGATAAAAATGTTAGAAAGATCACGGCAAAACAGCCAGCGAACTTTGAAATAAAGTAATCCCTTCTTTTCACAGGATAGGACATGTATATCTTTGTAAGATTGGTGTCCAGCTCATAGGCAAAGGAGATTGTAAAAAGTAATGATGTGATGAGGTAAATTATTATTTTCGAATTTATAAGGTTCTCTGTGATCATACCATATGTGACCTTTCCTATCTCAAGATGAAAGGAGTGTATACTGAGTCCACCAGAAGGGATAATATTTATGTAGCCTATAACACCTATCTGGAACACAGCAAACACGATTATTATCTCTAAGATAGGAAATCTCAAAAGATTCTTCAGTTCCCACTTCATGATCTCTTTCATCCCGACACCTCTATAATCTTTTTAAAAAGATACTCGAGATCAGGTTTTATTTCTTCCAAACTGTAAAGAGTAACTCCTTCTTTTACGCATTCCATAAGATTGTAGAGAAAGTCTTTGTTATATACATAAACATAGTCATTCTTTAATTCTCCCCCGATTCTTTCTACGATTTTCCTATTATCTGAAGATTTTATTCTATAGTAAGTTCTGCAGTATTTTTTCATCATATTCTCTATTTTTCCGTAATCCAGAACCTTTCCATTATTTATCACAATGATAGAATCGCAGACTCTCTCTAACTCTGATAAAATATGTGTGCATATGAGAAAATTTGTTCCATTCTCCCTGTTAAATTTTTTTATGATCTCTAGGAACTCCATTCTTCCCAAGGGATCGAGATTGCTCGTGGGCTCATCAAGAATAACTAACTCAGGATCTCCTAAAAGACTCTGTGCTAATCCAATTCTCTGCATCATTCCTGCTGAGTATTCTTCTATTTTCCTGTCCAACGCATTTTTTATTCCAACAGCTTCAGCTTTCCTTTCTATATCGTCTAAATCTATATCTTTCAATTTCCCCACATATTCCAGGAACTCTCTCCCTATAACTCTTCCAGGAAACCTCGAGTTCTCATGGAGAACTCCTATTCTTTTCTTTATCTCAAAACTGTCTTTCTGACAGTCCATCCCGAATATATAAGCTTCTCCGTATGATGGTTTTATCAAATCTAGAAGAATTTTTATAGTAGTAGATTTTCCAGCACCGTTGGGTCCTATCAGTCCATATATTCCTTTATTCATCGTGAAATCTATGCCTTTCAAAGCCTCAATATTTCTGAAAAATTTCACTAAATTCCCCACTTCTATGAGCATGGAAATATTTACCCATAAATAATAAAAAGTTTTCGGTTATTATTAACTTATAGGGATATATTAATATGATTTAGAATACCAAAACTTATTTAAGTACATAAAACAACTATATAATGTCATTCGAGTTATATGACAGACACGGTCTGGGATGCTGAGGTTATATTTTCGCTGAGAAGAAGTAAGGTGAGGAGAACTGTACTCGCTTATTTAGTTAGTGTTTACCCTAAATATTCATATATATCAGAAATCGCTAGAGAAACAGAATTAAGAATAAATGAGGTATGTGGAGCTTTGAACGGATCTTCAAATAGATACAAAAAAGAAAGCAGTTTGGTAGAACTCGGACTCGTAGAAAAAGAGGAGAGAGAAGGCGCGTGGCTGTACGCAGCCACAGATGCAGGAAAGGAAGCATGGAGGTCATTTAAGAACTGATTATACACCTGAGTAATTACCTCCATACATACCTCAGTAGGTACCTACATGTATACCTACGCACAAATTATTTATACCCTTAAGAGAACTAATACTTAGCTAGCAAAAAAACATTGACACGTGGATGAAATGAAAAAATAAAAAATTCATGGAGGTGATAACGTGAACAGAAAAATGGTGGCATTGGTGTTGATTGGAGCGATGGTAAGATGGTAATGACGATGGCTGCTGTACTGGCGTACGATCTCTATGACTCAGATACCGAAAATGGAACATATGGCATAGCACATGCTTGGGTAGGTGCTGATCTTGACGAAAGTGGATATATAGAACACCATTATCACGGAGGACATGGCGGCTGGGTATACCACCCTAGTGGATACACTCAACAGTGTTCAGAACAGGACATGGGATCTCAGTATGGTGCGAGCACACAGTGGACAACAGTAGTATACAATGGATCTGGACATCGTATGGAGGTTCTAGATGCCTATGCTAGAGTATACGCATAATCTTTAAAACAATTTTTATTTTTGTAAAAGAATTCGACAAAAGATTTAAAAAGAAAGTATGTTAAATTTAACAAGGCGATGCTATGAAAAAAATTTCAATAGCGATATGTATAATAATATTTGTCTTACTCACACCCAGCTTCTATTCCCTAAATATCAAGAAAGGAACGTATGCAGAATATAGAGAATATGATGAGGTTCATGTAGGTTCTTATGGAGAGCCTATAGACACACCTTACAGAACTATGAACACAGCGTTTCTTAGAGGAAAACAGTCAATAGATATTGCCGATATGGTATATAAGTACCAAATACTCAACATGAACGGCAGTACTGCAGATATACGCCTGTGTTTGGAAGGAAAAGTACTTACACATGTAAGAGATGACGAAGGAAACGATATTTTACTTCCTTTCAAACGTATCTTCGATATAAAAGTTGATCTTAACACATTGGAAATGGTCGATGTAAACGGAAAAGCCTGGGGAAAATGGCTTTTCTGGATAAAGCCCGGATCATACAACGAGGAGTACACTCTACTAGAAGATTGGAATAATCACGGAGAATTGGAGGGGTGGCTTGAAGGTACAAGAGTGTGGTACAATGATCCTTTGTCTCCCTACTTAGATAAAAATAGTGTCTTTGTAATCCATACAGCATATAGAAAAGATGGAGATTTGATCTATCCTGCATTTTCAAAATATAACATAGAATTGCCCAAAGGCCATACGTGTCACGCTACATATGAAGGTGAAGAATTGGAGTCCAGTGTAATTCCTGATTTCATTTATAATGATAAAGGGATTTTATGTGAAATATGGAATGCGTATGTAGATGATTTTCTGGATCAAAAATTGGAGATACTATTTTTAAGTGGGTCACGATTCTTCTTAGCAGATTACAGTGTTAAAGATGAGATATTAATAGAAGAATCGACACCTGAGTATCAAAAACCGTTATCATATGAACTGGAGAGGATAGAAGCGGTAAAAAGAGGAGAACTTCCGGTATCAAAAACTCCTGCTCCCACGGAAACATCTACCCCTACTGCAGCAAAAACTTCTGTACCTACAGAAACTCCGTCTCCTACGGAGACACATACCACGACGGAAACGAGTATACCTCCTACAAAGACCCAGGTACCTACAGAGCCGCAAAAAACCACAGAAATACCTAGTTCCACACCAAGTGATAATACTGGGAAAAACAATAAATCTCTCCTGTACATTCTTCTGTTACTGATTGTGTTTGTGATAGGATTTATTATATATAAAAAGAGGTGGGGGGAATGAAAAGAATTTCAATATTTTTAATTTTCTTACTGATACTGACAATACCAAACACATTTTCCTTCGAGCCAGAAAAGGGGTTCTATACGGAGTATGGAATCTATAGAGAGACTGATTCCCCTTTATTCTCTACACTTGCCCTGTTTAGAGATCAAAGCTTGGAAGAAAAGTTTTTTTACCTGTATAATATCACCTATAAATACCAGATTTTGGATATAAAAGAAAATACAGCTTTTATTCGTGTTTGTTTTGAGGGAATTATACATACCGATGTGATAGATGACAAGGGAAATTTTATTTTACTTCCTTTCAAACGTATCTTCGATATAAAGGTGAATATAGACACCTTAGAAATTATAGATGACAACGGTAATCCGTGGGGGAAATGGATATTATGGATACCACTGGGATCGTATGATAAAAAAGAGTATACATTCATGAAGAACTGGAATGGACATGGTGAGGTGAAAGGATGGATAACAGGACCGATGGAAGCAGTTTTTTCAAGTTTTAAATCATCTTATGGAAAATCTCTGAGGACATATTTCAGTGCCGGAACTGACAGAATGAAAGATGGAGTTCCCGTATATCCAACGTTCGAGGAATATGGTATTCCCACCTCGTACAATGTGGATGAAGGGGGGGAGATAAATCAGGGAGGATATCGTTTCAATCCAAGCACGATCACCACACCTGAAGGAGATGTGATAAGATTAGAACCTGGGCTAAATCCTCTCCTGTTTTATACAGATGAAGGGCTGCTTGTTGAGGATTATTTATGGTATACTGATGATTTTATTGATCAGAAAGTGGGAATTGCAGTATTGCAGTTAAGTGGTGCATTATATCTGAGGGACTGTGGCATGAAAAATGAGATTCTCATAGAAGATCCAAAACCTGAGCATCAAAAATCCTCTTTTGCCGACGAAATAAAGAAAATAAAAGAACTGGAAAAACAGTACAGAAACTCCAGTCCACAGAAGGATGATAAAAGCTCAGAGCCCGGAATCACAATATACAATCAGAGGAAGAATAAGACCAACACAGATCTCTTATACTACATAATTTCCCTGATCGCAGTAGCACTTATAATAGGGCTCTTTGTGTTCAAAGAGAGAAGATGAATAAAGGATGGGAAGATTGATTATTTCTGGATTAACAAAAAAGATAAAAACTAAGAAACATAGAAAGAGCATGATAGGAATTATTGGAGGCTCAGGTGTTTATCACTTTTTTGAGACAGAAAAAGAAAAAATTGTCAAAACAAAGTACGGAGATGTAAAAATAAAAGTTGCAGATTATAAAGGTAAAGAAATAGCTTTTCTTGCAAGACATGGAGAAAAACACAGCATAGCACCCCATAAAATAAATTATAGAGCAAATATTCTTGCATTAAAGAAGATAGGTATTGAAAGAATTCTTGCAACAACAGCTGTAGGTTCAATGAACCCAGATTTTAAACCTGGGGAGTTCGTATTACTAAAACAGTTTATGGACTTTACAAAAAAGAGAGAGTATACACTTTACGATGATAGGGTTGTGCATGTGGATCTTTCTGAGCCTTACTGTCCTGAGTTAAGAGAGATTGTAAAGAAAACAGCAGAGGAAGAGAAAATTACATTACATGAAGGGGTATATGTCTGTACAGAAGGTCCGAGATTTGAGACACCTGCTGAGATAGAGATGTTTAGAAAAATGGGGGGAGATGTAGTGTCAATGACAAATGTTCCTGAGGTTATATTTGCAAGGGAGGCTGAAATATGTTACTGTACAATAGCGATGGTCACAAATATGGCTGCAGGAATAACAAAGAAAAAACTTACACATACGGAGGTAAAGGAGATAATGAACGAGAATATGAGAAATATCAGAAGATTGATCCTGAAGAGCATTGAAAAGATCCCGAAAGAAAGACACTGTGAGTGTAAAAATGCTCTGGAGGGGGCGACATGAAAATAAAAGATATAAATCTATACAGAGAAGGAGAAAGGAAGATAGAGTGGGCTTCAAGCTTTATGCCAATTTTAAACACTATCAAAAGAGATTTTGAGAATAGAAAACCCTTTAAAAATATAAAGATAGGGATGTGTCTTCATTTAGAGGCAAAAACAGCTTTTTTAGCAGAGGTTCTCAAAGCAGGAGGTGCAGAGATAAGGATCACAGGAAGTAATCCACTATCAACACAGGATGATATCTGTGCTGCACTGGTGAAAAAAGGGATAGATGTTTATGCATGGCACGGTGTCGATGAGAAGGATTATTATGAGAACATAGAAAAAGTTCTTGAGTTTTCACCAGATATAATAATAGATGACGGAGCAGATACAATAGCTTATGCTCATAAAAATAATATATTGCCAAAAGGAGGTTGTGAAGAAACGACTACTGGTGTCATAAGATTAAAAGCATTGGAGAAGGAAAAAAAGCTTAAATTTCCAGTTATAAACGTTAATGATGCTTACTGCAAACATCTCTTCGATAACAGACACGGCACGGGACAGTCTACCTTAGATGGCATAATGAGAACAACAAACATAATTCTGGCAGGAAAGAACTTTGTTGTTGCAGGATATGGATGGGTAGGAAGAGGTATAGCTCTGAGAGCAAGGGGGATGGGAGCTAATGTTATAGTGACGGAGATAGACAGTATAAAAGCATTGGAAGCGTATATGGATGGTTTTAAAGTCATGAAAATGGAGGAGGCAGCAAAGATCGGGGATATCTTTGTTACAGCTACAGGCTGTAGAGATGTGATAACTGAGGAACATTTCAGATTAATGAAGGATAAAGTAATCCTCTGCAACTCTGGGCATTTTAATGTGGAGATAGATGTCGATTTCTTAGAAAAATTACCAAAAAGAGAAGTAAGAAAAAACATAACAGAGTATACCCTCAATGGTAAAAGAATATACCTCCTGGGAGAGGGAAGACTTGTAAACTTGGCATGTGCAGATGGACATGCGATAGAGATAATGGACATGAGTTTTGGTATTCAGGCTCTCTCCGCGGAATATATTTTAGAAAATAATTTGATTCCCAAGGTTTACAATGTTCCGAAGGAGATAGATTCGAGGGTCGCAGAGATAAAACTCCAATCTCTGGGAATTGATATAGATCATTTAACAGAGACTCAGAAAAAATATTTATCCTCATGGGAGATCGGGACGTGAATTCTATTAGATATTTTATAATAAAAAAGTAGAAATATCAATTCCTATTTATAAGAATTCCAAAAGAGAATATATTATAGGTATTTGATTGAGTCATTTTATAAGTTCGAATTTTATTGAACAATCTTCACTATCAAATAGGTATTTTACTAATTTTAAATTTGACCATTCTCTTGATTTTGCAGGTCTTTTTCCTATTGTATATTTTCTAACCCCAACTTTTTTTGCATAATTGATAACATCTTCGTTAAAATCATGTGCTACTAAATAGGCATTGATCATAGAATAATCACCATAGGAGTATTCTTCTTTAACCCAGTCCACATATTTAAGAAGTTGTTCAATGTTTTCTTCATTTGCAGTATCTTTTTTTATTTCAATTACTAAAAATTTTGATATTGTAGGGAAGTGTCCACTTATAAAAGAATACCCAAAAATGTCCATTTTGTCCATGTAATCTATAGGCTTAAATGGAGAAGCAATAACTTGATGAGAAAGATAATCCCAATTGCCGAAAATATTCACCGTATTTTCATGTTTATTTGTTAATTGAAAAAGAATTGCTACTTCTAAAGCCATTTCGTGTTTTATCTCAGATCCTTTTGAACAAAACAACAAAATATCTTTTATTTTAAAATTATAATTATTTATATTTTGATTTATTTTTTCTTTTATTTTAGAATGATATCGTGAGTAATTACTTGGGAATATGTCTTCCTTGTTCGGGGTTGCGAGTGTTTCTTGGTTATTTCTTAGCAATACATCCTTGAATGCTTGATTTTCTTCATCATCTATTTTTATAAATGATACTTTCCAAAAAGCCCGTAACATTCTAAATTTAGAAGGATTAGAAGATAAAAAATCATCCATATCTATACCCTTTTTAAAAAAGTAAGGGTTAGGCTTGAATATGCAAACCCATCTTTGATTCACACTATATTCACCTTCATCCCACAAAAGATCATTTTTTAATTCGTTGTAATCATATTTTCTTGGTTTGTTTGCATCTGGGTAATTTAAAAATTTACAATCATTATTTATTGCTACTAATTCTCCAATTCCATAAATCTTTCTCTTTATAAAAAAATAAATATTGTCTCCTGGTTTCATAGTCACATAATCTGCAAAAGTAGCTTCTTGCTCTTTTCTCCATTTATCTTTAGAAGGTGGAGAAATTTTTGTAGAATACACACCATTATAAATATAAGTTTTTAAAGATTCTAAATTGTCTAGATTCATAATATAGCCAGCCATTTATATACCTCTTTCTCTTTATTATAAATAATTTCTTATAATTAACTCGTTAATTTCACCTCTTTTTGTGGCATCACAGTTTATATATCTTTTTGCAGGTACTCTCTCAATAATATATTTAAAATATAATTCATCGAAGAAATCATCTTCTGGATTTTCATTTTTTGGATCTGAATTACTGAGTATTAAATAAGCTCCTCTCTTATCCATTTTTTCAAAGAAACTAGCTAGTCTTTTTTGATCTTTGTCACTAAATCCCTTTTCATTGTAATTTGTAAAGTTTGAAGTATTACTCAGGGGACGATAAGGTGGATCTAAATAAACAAGGCTATTTTTTTCTATGAATTCTTCAGATTTAGTAAAATCATCGCAGAATATTTTAGTGTTTTTCAAAGCTTTATTTACTTCAATGATATTTCTTTCATCGCATATTGTGGGATTTTTGTATCTTCCGTAGGGAACATTAAACTCTCCCTTTTTATTTTGGCGAAATAATCCGTTATAACAAGTTTTATTTAGAAAAAGAAGATATGCTGCTCTTTTGATCCATTCCTCATTATAATTTTCATAATCAAAATCATACATTTGCTCATTATAAATCTTTCTAATTTCGTAATAAAGCTTTTTTCTTTCTTCTTTTGATTTTTTTAGATATATATCCTCAATCTCATATAATTGATTAATTAATTCAATAGGGTTATTTTGTATGACTTTATAACCTATTATAAGTTCTCTGTTTATGTCAAATAAAAAAGATCGTTTAATAAAATATTTACTTCTTAAATAAAAGAACACAGCGCCTCCACCTACAAATGGTTCTATGTAGTTATCAATATTTTTGTTACTACGTATATGATATGGTAGCCTTTTATCTATTTCATCCAATAATTGACTTTTGCCACCAGCCCATTTTAAAAAAGGTTTTGCGTTAATAACCTCTTGCTCAAATAGGCTTTTTTGTGCATATAAATCTAAAATCTTCCTTTTAACTTCAACATTATCCATATCTTTACTCCTTTTTTTCTTCTTTCTCAATAATTATAATACATTTTCTTCCAATATATTTTGTTAATCCTGAAATTCTCCCTTGGCTTTTTACTTCAGTTGTAAAAGCAGCTTCAAAATCCCCAACTTGAATAGTTTTTTCCATTTTTATCCTCTCCTTTCCTTATTTTCTATTTATTATTCCTATAAATTCCTTTACTATACACCTTATGGAATTTTAATTTAAATATTTAACGGTTCAGGTAAAAAATAATTCCAAGAAATGCCATATTATTCCATAAGAAATAGGGGGGGTGGGGTAGTTTACCTGGAGAAATTTTCATACTTGAATATGAGAAAAAGAATATAAAAAAAGATTTATTTTTATAAGTATAATTTTTATAAAAATTTGTGAAAAATAACATCATATTTTTAAGTTTAGAATTTAAGGTGAATCCATGAAGGTACATTTAGTAACGTATACAAAAGATCCTGACAGGATATGTGCAATGGCAGCGTATGTTTCTGTAGCGAAAAGACCGTTAAGCGAGTTTTCTGAGGACTGGACAGATGAGGATACAGAGAAATGGATAAAGATAGTAATTGAGAGAGGGCATACGAGTGTTCTTGAACATGCAAGTTTTACATTCAGTCTTGAAGGTGTCTCAAGGGTGTGTACCCACCAGTTAGTGAGACACAGAATAGCATCTTACACACAGCAGAGTCTCAGAAGGGTAAAGATGGATAAAGAAAGTATTGAGATCCCGGAAGCTATAAAAAGATCCTCTCTCTTCGATAGGGTGAATGAGACACTGAATGAACTTTACAGTGTCTATGATCTTTTGATTGAGAAGAAGATTCCAAGGGAAGACGCGAGGTTTATCCTTCCAGAAGGAACAAAAACGAATATAATTGTGACAATGAATTGTAGAGAGCTGTATGAGAGTTTCTTTCCTCTCAGATGCTGTACAAAGGCACAGTGGGAGATAAGAGAAGTTGCATGGAAAATGCTGGAGATATGTAAGGAAAAGGCTCCTCTCATATTCAAAGATGCCGGGCCAAGATGTAAAAAACTTGGATACTGTCCTGAAGGGGAGCCATGCGAGGAATTTAAAAAATTTGTGAGAAGATGACGATAATAGTGGATGGTAAAAAAATTGCAGATGAGATAGAGAATAAAATAAAAAAAGAGATCCTCAGAACGAAGATAGTACCCTCTCTTGCCTCTGTTCTTGTGGGTAACGATAAACCTTCAAAAAGATACGCAAAATTGATCCAGAGGGCTTCAGCCCGTGTGGGTATTCACTTTGAGATCTATAAATTTCCTGAAAATATCTCTGAAAAAGAGCTTATTGATTCTATCTCTTCATTGAATAAAAAGGATTCAGTGGATGGGATACTCCTCCATGTTCCCTTACCGGAGGATATAGATGAAAGGAAGATCTTTTCATCAATAAATCCAGAAAAGGACATTGAGGGAGTTCATCCTTTAAACAGAGGAAAAATGTACATGGGTATAGAGGATCCTGTACCATGTGTGGCAGAGGCAGTGATAAGAGTCCTGAGTAGGTACAATGTGGAGATATGCGGAAAAGATGCAATTGTAATAGGACACAGCAATACGATCGGAAAACCCATCTCAGCTTTACTTCTCAACAGGAATGCCACTGTCACAGTATGTCATGAGTATACAAAAGATCTGAGAAAATATACTGAAAAGGCAGATATAATAGTATCAGCCACAGGAGTTAAAGATCTGATCAGAGAGGATATGGTCAGAGAGGGAGCTATAGTTATAGATGTGGGCAGAGATATCGATTTTAAGAATGTATCAAAAAAAGTCTCTCTGATAACACCTCCTTTTGGGGGCATAGGTCCTGTGACTGTGTCTATTCTGATGGAACACACATACAAACTTGCAAAAAAGAAGGTTATTTAAGTATTTTCTTCTTTATCTCGCCCAGCCTCAGGACAATAAAGACTATAATGGCTGAGGCAGAAGAAAGAATATAGCTTCCCAGTCCCACCATCATGCCTATTCCAGATACAACCCACAGACTTGCCGCTGTAGTTAACCCTTTTACATGTCCTTTCGTAGCGATAATACTGCCAGCGCCTATGAAGCCAATACCCGTTACTATACCTGCAGCTATCCTTGTGGCATCTCCTGAACTCAGAGGAGTTAAATAGAAGGAAGAGATGGTGAAAAGAGTCGCTCCCATACATACAAGAATATGTGTTCTTATTCCTGCTGGCTTCTCCTCTATCTCTCTTTCAAATCCTACAATTGCTCCAAGTATAGCGGAGAGGAGAATTCTGAAGATAAGTGCTATGGTAGTAATCATATTATCACTATATGCTCTCTCAGGTAAAAAAGTTTTCTTATAATTTCTGTGGAAATAAATATAAACTTATAAGCAAAGTTTAATAACAGGTGAATGCAATGGATAAAAAAATAGAAGAGGAAAGAAAAGAAAAGGATATATTTTTTGCGACTCACTGGCAGTCTCCAATCCCTCCAGAGGAGAGGTCGAAGTTCAAAGGCCTCAGGTATTATCCACCAAATCCAGAGTTAAAATTTGAACTTGAACTCCATGAACATAGCAATAAGGAGATAATACAGATAGAAGATACCAAGGGCAATATAAGGGAATTTTTACGATGGGGAGAATTTAGATTTAAAATAAAAAATAAAGAATGCGTCTTACAGGCATATAAGAGCGATCCAAGGGAAGATAGATTATTTATTCCTTTTCGGGATGCGACAAGTGGTAAAGAGACATACGGAGCGGGAAGATATCTTGATCTCGATGAGAAAGATCGGACAGAGAAAGGTAAATGGATTCTTGATTTTAACAGGGCTTACAACCCATGGTGTGCTTACAACGAGAATTATGCCTGTCCATTTGTGCCGCCGGAAAACTGGCTCGATGTACCCATAGAGGCAGGGGAGAAGATATACATCAAGAATGGGGAATAATTTACTGAGACAGCATTTTCACTTCCCTTTCCACCCTTTCACTGATATCATACCCTCTTATTTCTTTTCCATGAGAATAGATTTTTTTATTTTTTATCTCTATCTCCTTATTTTCAAAGGCTTTTATTGTATATCCTATGAGGGGAAACTCTCTTTTTAACTCTTCTTCCCTTATTTTATAGAAAAGAGGATGTCCCTCTTTTTTTATCTCTTCAAAAGATCTGAATTTTAATAGATTCTCAAAATCTTCTCTCAGATCAGGATAATCTATAGAAAATCTACAGTATGTTACCACAGGCCCCCTGTCCAGGTCCTTTGTGACCAAATGCATCATGGCTCCCGTTTCTTTTGCATTACTCCTTATCAGCTCCCAGATAACTTCCTGCCATGTTCCCTTCGGGCCATCTGGCAGGGCAGGATGGAGGTTTATCATATTCAGAGTATCACATGCCAAGGGGCTCAGAATAAGCATATACCCCGCGAGAACATTCAGATCTTTATGGGGAATTAACTTAAGTATCTCTTCATCATAGAGAATTCTCCATTCCTTCTTATTCTTTTTTCTCAGCTCAGGAAGAAATTTTTTAGAAGAAAAGCATATGAGATCAAATCCATAACTTTCTACGAGATCTATAAATTTGTCACTCTCTTCACTCTCTCCTTTTTCCCTGTTACAGAACACAAACGATATCTCTATCCCTTTTCTGACTGCATACTCTAAAAGATCCCTCGCTGCTTTATCTCTTCCTGTGGAGAACCATCCTATCATGAAATATATGGGAGGAAAGATATAAAAATATAACTCTTCCCTTTCAATAGTTCTCTTTTATATGATAATCACAGAGAGATCTTCTATAATTTTTCTTTCTATATAATCCTGTTTGTTACTCCAGTAGGTCATTCTTAGAGTTTTCATATTCTCAAGTATATCCTTTGCCCTATCTACCTCTCCCTTTTTACAGAGTTTTAAAATTTCTTCTTTTTCAGATCTTATCTTTTTTTCTAAATTTTCAATATCTTTCTCACCGATTACAGGATTCAGGATCCCTTTTTGGATAACTACCAGATATATACCATCAATTTTTTTAGCTGTAAAGGGCCATAAAAGAGTATATCCAGAATCTTCATTTTTTGTTTCCTTTAAAGTCCCAATAATCTGTGATCTCAGGTATTCTTCCCTGTGTCTCCAGAACTCTTTTTCTAAAATATCAATTTCATCGAAGATTTCCTTTATTCTTTCTATATTTCTTTCTTCTATAGCCCTCTCTATCTCAGGATATTTTATTGTGAGAATCTGGTCTTCTACAGATCTCCAATCATTCGTTTCATTTATAGTTTCCAGAGTTTCTGAATTTGGCAGGGTCTCTGTCCCGATAATTATCATTTTTTTATCATTGATTATCAAAAATGCACATAAAGAGGAGAACATTATCAGAAATAATAACAGAGTTATCAAAAGAGCTACTAAAAGAGTTTTATATCTTTTTTTCATTTTTCTTATAGAAAAATAAGTATTATTCTTTTTTAACATAGAATAAGTAATCAGATAAACAATCCAGAGCCATAAACTAAGAGGGATTGTAAATTTTAGGTTTTCCGTTACAAGATGTATATATTCTTTTTTCAATGACCATATTCCGTACGATATTATATCTTTATTTGCGGTGGATTCTATGGATCTGAGTAATTCCAGATCAAAAAGTGCTTTACTTATTTCTTTATTTTCCATGTTCTCTTTATATCTCTGTAATGTTCTTGCATAAAGATCTTTTAAGAACCCAAGCTTTCCGGGAGGTTCTATATCCTCGGGATCGGGGAGATATTTTTCCATAAAATATAGAAACTTTATCCATGAGTCTTCGTTCCAATCTTCAAAACTCATATTATTTTCTTTTTCAAAATTGTATCGATAATTACTGAGTTCGGATTTATAGTTCATAAATGCTTTTCCGATGCATGGTGTAAGCTGGTTTGTATAAATCATTTTTTTCCTTATCACATATGGTGTTCTCAGGGTCAGATCAGAGAAGAATCCAATAGCTCCCACATTTTTCATCTCTGAGATCATGACTTCGTTGATATATATAACCTGTTCATCTGTTTTTTCGATTAAAAAACAATCATTAAATTCTTTCTGTTCATTAACATTTCCATGATAGTTTTCCAGTACAGATTCATACCATAAATTAAAACCCTGAGCAATTTTATAATTTTGATATACAGAGGTGATATAAAAACTAATAAGAAAAGTCAAAATAAACACCATTATATAATTTTTGTGTTCCCCTTCCATTTTACTCATTATAATATACACATAAGTTAACTATAAAAATATTACGATAATCACTCCATATATAACTTCCATAAATTTTGAACTTATTCCAAAGAATTATAAACGCTTCCATCCCCTTTTATATATGGATCTTGATGATGTTGTGCATATAACGACAACAAAAGAGGAAGAAATAAAGAAAATAGCAATGGAACTGGCCAATGACACAGGAAGAAAGATACTTGAGGAGATCTACAGTTCGAATACAATCACAGCCTCAGAACTGTCAGAAAAACTAAAAATTCCCCTTCCAACTGTGTTGTTTCACCTGGAGAGGCTCACAGAGTTGAATTTAATAAAAATTACAGATACAAAACTAAGTAAAAAATTCAGAGAGGTAAAATACTATTCTCCTGCAAAAAAAGCAATCCTTATTATTCCTGCAAAGGAAAAAGAGACAATTTTAAGTATAAAAAATGCTCTCCAGAGGAGGATAGTTGCACCATTATCCTTACTGATAGCATTTGGTATAACAGTTGTGGTGGGATGGTTCACGCAGCAAAAAGGAGAAAAAGAGATCGCTGAGAAGGCTCTTGCTTATGGTGCAGAAAGAACATCAGAAGGAGTAAATACATTTTATTACTTTCTCCTTGGGGCACTGGTGCTCTCCATAGTTTTTGTAGTTGTTTATATTGTAATACAAAAAAGAAAATAATTTATTTTTTGCTGGTCAACTTCTTGAAGAACTCGTCTTCTGCATAATAAACTCCCGGATTTAAGTTCTTTTGAGGTTCCTTATACACCTTATATATCTTTACAGAACCAAAACTTTTTACAAGTTCAAAGTATCTGAGATCAGCTCCATCAAAGAATAAGAGCCTTGAGATCATCTTTGGAGTAACATTGGGGTCTATGAGGTATATAACCATCGGTGTGTTATAGAATATTGTTCCCTCTTTTGTTTTGATATTCTCTCTGTGATCAGAGATGTATGCTATTCCATATGTTCCATTTTTATTTATGAGTAGATTTTTTCTTCCATTCTTATCAAAGAGAGTTGCCACAAGGGGTGTTAGCTTGTTATTGTCTGTGAGTATGGAGGCATGGAACTCATTGTTATAATCCTGTATAACGTTTATGAGGGTATCTCCGCTTCTGTAGATGTACTCCACACCATCCTTGATCTGTCTCATATTTACAAGGTAGAACTTGTATATGTAGCTTTTCTCCCCCTTTCCTCTATTATAATCCCATGAACCGTAATAGCTTATCCATGAAAATATGGATGCTGTCTTTTCATCCACGATAATATAGGCATTATCATCCGCATACTTTTTCATTTCTCTCAATTTTTCTTTTTTGGCCAATTTTGGATCTTTTGACCATTCTCTGAGATTTTCCATATCTTCAAGAGCTTTTTCCTTTGTACAGTTGAGATCAAATCCATATATTTCTTTCATCGCCACCAGTTCAGACTGCGTGTTGTATATATTTCCCGTCTTGATGAGTTTTGTGTATATTCCATAGTGCCCTCCATCCATCGTTGCTTTTCTTTCAGCAATAGCCTCTATCCAGTATCCAAAGTCCCACCATGAGATCACTGTGGAGTCCTCAGGGGTGTTCTCCTTTATCCAGTTCAGTGCGTCCCACCAGTCATTATTGATCTCTCTCTGTCCGGAGTTATTTTTGTCTGCTTCTATGTAAGGAGGAATGAGAATAATCGGGGCAAGTACAATCATTGATATAACCCCAGCACTCACTATTTTCTTCTTTGGCACCTTTTCATTTATTATCTCATAAAGTTTTCCCAAAAATAATCCCGTTCCAATTATAACAGGAATAGCCATTATTAATGAGAATCTTCCACCCTTTGTAAGCATACTGTATGTTCCAATTAGAAACAGAGTGAGATAAAGAGGATAGTAGTACTTTCTATCCTTCCACAGGGATATGATTATACCTAAGGGAGCCAAAACAAGCCCAAAGCTGAAAAGACTGTACAGAACATGAAGATCGGTCTGATAAAGCTCCCTTATAGAGATATCAGTTGTTGGATAAAGTATTCCTCCAACATTCAGAACATCTTTTGGAGCATATTTTCCGAAGGGCAGGATAATCTTCAGAACTCCCTGTTTGTATATGAGGAAAGAGGTAACACCAAGAATAACGATACCTATCACGTATATCATATTTTTATTTATTTTCTCCACTATTTCCATTTTTATCTTGAATTCAAATAGTAATATAACTGCAGTTACAGCTAAAAATATTAAAACATGTGCATACTCTGAGTTATATAGAGTATAGAATGTAAAAAAACCAAGAAGCGAGAAAATAAGGATCTCTCCTTCCTTTAACGGTATTTCCTTTTTCCTGACAAATTCTATGATACACATAAGAGATGTTGTGGCCACCACAAGTGAAAGCATATAAAAGTATCCTGACCATGTTATGTAATAGAGGAATATAGAGAATCCACAGAGGAAACTGAACAAAATCCTCCTGTTTTTCAAATCCATACTTTTTATAGCTTTAATCCAGAAGAATGTGATCAAAAATGAGAAAAATACCACAAAAAGATCTGTGTCTGTAAATCCAATGACACTCCTCTTCACTATAGCATTGGATACAGCAAAAAGAGAAGCTGTAAAAAATCCACCTATTTCATTGGTAAGAGCTTTTCCCGTTAAAAAAGCAATGATTACAGTAAGGATGATCATGATGATATTGGAATAAACAGCAAACTCAAAAAATGATTTATCTGAGAATACATGAAATATTTTGTATGTATATGCTAAATAATAGTGGAAAAGGGGAGGATGTCTTACAGGCTGTCCTTCAGGAGCATTTGCAAGAGTATCCCACTCAGGTCTCTTCCCTTTCTCTATGATATACTCAGCCATTCTGTAGTGATAATAGGGATCATATCCAAGTAAATACTTTTTTTCCACATTTTTATCCAGTATATACTCCGATCTTACATATACTGCTAATCCCATAATAAGTATTAATAATGCTAACTCTATTATCTTCCTTTTCATGACCATCTCTTGGTATCGGTATTTAAATAACTTTTTATTTAGTGCAAAAATTTTATATCCCCCAGTTCATTTATCTTATAAGTAGAAGCGAAAAATTTAAAAATCTTTCCCTTCCCCTTTAAGAACCTTTCGGTGATTTCATGTACATAGGTAAGACCATGCATATAATGGGAAACTGTATTATATTAAAATCAAAGAAAATAAAGCCTGAATACCTCGGAAGATCAGTTTACGATAAAAAAAAGAGGAAAATTGGAAAAATCGTGGATATTTTCGGTAATATAAAGTATCCTTATGTCAAGATCCTTATAAAGGGAGGGAAGGATAAAGAGGAATTTTTGAATAAAGAAATATATTTGAGGTGATATATTGGAAAAAAAGGATAAATTAAGGTTTAAAGAACCCTTAAAATGTCCTGAGTGTGGATCAACTCATCTGATAAAAGATTTTGATAGAGCTGAAATTATCTGTGCAGATTGTGGACTTGTTGTGCAGGAGGAGATAATAGACACGGGACCTGAATGGAGAGTATTTGAGAGTGATGATAGGAACAGCAAAAGCAGAGTTGGAAGCCCCACCACATATACCATACATGATAAGGGATTATCAACAATGATCGACTGGAGAAACCAGGATATATACGGTAAAGATCTGAGTCCCAAGAGAAGAGCCCAGATATACAGATTGAGAAAATGGCAGAGAAGAATAAGAGTTTCAGATGCGATGGAGAGAAACCTTTCCTTTGCATTATCAGAACTGGATAGACTGGCATCTTATTTGGGATTACACAGGAATATAAGGGAAGATGCAGCCATACTTTACAGAAAGGCACTCAGTGAAGGATTGATAAGAGGAAGATCCATAGAGAGTGTAACTGCTGCATGCCTCTATATTATCTGCAGGCAGCAGAATATTCCGAGGACACTGGATGAGATCGCAGAGTACTCAAGAGTTGACAAAAAGGAGATAGGAAGAAGTTACAGATTTCTGGCAAAGGAACTCGGGCTAAATCTCTCTCCAACTAACCCGATAGATTACATTCCGAGATTTGCCTCTGAACTTGGTGTATCCGGAAAAGCTCAGAAGAGAGCTATAGAGATACTCGAGGAGGCGATGAAAAAAGGATTGACATCAGGAAGAGGGCCTATGGGGGTTGCTGCGGGTGCTCTGTATATAGCGAATATTCAGTGCAATGAGAGAAAGACACAGAAGGAGATCTCCAAGGTTGCCAAGGTAACTGAGGTAACAATAAGAAACAGATACAAGGAATTAGAAGAAAAACTCGGTATAAAGGTAGATGTCTGATTCATGATAATCTCAGAGGGAAAGATCAGGATAGAAGTTCCTGAGTTTCAGAAAATAACGTCCAAGAACAGAGTTTTCTACAATCCCGAGATGAGGATGGACAGAGACCTATCCTCTTTAATTCTTTCTTTTTTTAAAGGCGTAGTTCTAGATGGGTTATCTGCCACAGGTGTAAGGGGTATAAGATACGTGAAGGAATCGGGATTAGATTCTATTTTTAATGATATCAATCCTGAAGCTGTTAAACTGATAGAAAAAAACTGTGAGATGAATGGTGTAAGTGGAGAGATCCACAATAGAGATTTTAATCTTTTAGATCTAAGGGCAGATATAGTCGACATAGATCCTTTTGGTTCTCCTTCAAGATATTTAACCTCTGCATTCAGAATCGTTAAGCCCGAAGGGGTTTTATGTGTTACTGCCACAGATACACAGGCTTTATGTGTTTCAAAAAAGGCATGTATAAGAAAATACTCTGCAATTCCTCTGAAAACAGATTTCTTCAGAGAACTGGGAGTGAGAATTCTCATCTCAAGCATATTGAGAGAGGGAATGAAGCAGGATTACTCCGTAGATGTGATACTTGCCTATGCTCATAAACATTATATGCGTGTATTTCTCAGAGTGAAGAAAAGTTTAACTGCGATGGAAAAAAACATAGAGGATCTGAGTATAGTATATTACTGTGGATGTGGTTACAGGGCGTACTCCAAAGAACTTATACAGAGATGCCCTTT
>Ga0190305_1000114_pt1 | contig 21782 bp, 24 predicted proteins | sample 48700723_MG_FD_161678 | JGI IMG/M metagenome (GOLD analysis project Ga0190305, IMG submission 161678) | Hydrothermal vent sediment bacterial communities from Southern Trench, Guaymas Basin, Mexico - 4870-07-2-3_MG | ecosystem: Environmental > Aquatic > Marine > Hydrothermal vents > Sediment ... | reverse complement strand
CGTGACTTTTTGAGAGTACTAATTAAGAAATTTCCCAATGTCCATGTTCGTATTTATCCAGTGAGGGTTCAAGGAGAAGGAGCTGCTCAGGAAATTGCCCAAGCTATTTATGATTTAAATCATTTACCCTGCCCGTCCGGCAGGCAAGCTTGGGCAGAGATAATCGTGCTTACCCGCGGAGGTGGTTCTTTAGAAGACTTGTGGGCCTTTAACGAAGAGGTAGTAGCTAGGGCAATACATGCTTCAGAAATTCCTGTAGTTTCTGCTGTTGGGCATGAAGTAGATTTTACTATTGCTGATATGGTGGCTGATTTGCGTGCTCCAACCCCTACGGCAGCCGCAGAAATGATTATCCAAAAAAAAGAGGATTTAGAAAACTTTTTACAAGAGGCTACTAAGCGGTTCCACCGCGGACTTGAGAAACTGCTTGAGACCGCCAAACTGCATTTGAATCATCTGATAAAACGATTGGGCACTCCACGCCAAGAACTTATTACTCACCGTCTTCGTTTGGATGACCTTTCTTTAGCCCTTTTGCGGACAATCAAACATAGAATAGAGAGGGAACAAACGGCAGTGCAAAATCTGGGGGAAAGGCTCTTGTTATCCCATCCTAAACGTCAAATACAAAGTTATCGTGATACCTTCCAGCAGAGAAAAACCGAATTGATGGTGCATTTTACTCACTTACAGCAAAAACATTCTCAACACCTCCAGGAAATCAGACAAAGATTGAATGCCTTAAGTCCTTTAAATGTATTAAAAAGAGGCTATGCCCTGGCCTTTACTTGGCCAGAAGGCAAGTTGATTAAATCCATTAACCAAGTGGAGGTAGGCAAAAATATGGTTGTTAAGGTAGTAAATGGCGAAATAAAAGCAAAGGTGGAGGAAAAAGATGAATCTACCATTTGAGGATGCCATAAAACGGTTAGAAACTATTGTGCATAAGCTAGAAGCTGGAGAAACTCCTTTGGAAGAATCCTTAAAACTGTTTGAAGAAGGAATGGGTCTTATTCGGTATTGCCAACAAAAATTAGATGAGGTAGAAAAGAAAGTAGAATTACTTATCAAGAATGAGCAGGGAGAGTTTGAGACTAAACCTTTCCCAGTGGATTCAAATCACCCAGGTAATTAGGCATAATTATGACCTTTGACTTAAATGCTTATCTAAAAGAAAGAAAACTTTTAGTAGAGGAAGCCTTAGAACATTATCTTCCTCCCCAAAAAGGGTTTTATAATCCGATTGTAGAGGCCATGAGATATAGTTTGTTTGCAGGTGGGAAGAGGTTGCGTCCTATTTTGTGTTTGGCAGCTACAGAGATAGTAGGAGGTAAAAAAGAAACAGCTTTACCGGTGGCTTGTGCTTTAGAGATGATTCATACTTATTCTTTAATTCATGATGACTTGCCTGCTATGGATAATGACGACTTCCGCCGGGGTAAACCTACCAATCACAGGGTATTTGGTGAAGCTATGGCCATTTTAGCTGGGGATGGTCTTTTGACAGAGGCATTTTATCTATTGACTTATCCTGATTTATTAGAAAAGATACCCCCTGCCCAATTGGTTTGGATTAGCCATCTTATCGCTCAGGCTGCTGGATTTAGGGGAATGGTAAGCGGTCAAGTAATGGATTTAGAGGCCACAGGGAAGGAGATAGGTTTGGAGGAGTTAAAGGCTATACATGACCATAAGACAGGAGCCTTGATTCGAGTAGCCGTAGAGAGTGGAGCTATTATAGGTGGTGGGAATAAAACTGAGGTGGAAGCTTTGAAGGAATACGGCACTCAAATTGGTTTGGCATTTCAAATTGTAGATGATGTTTTAGATATAGAAGGAAACCCTGAGGATATGGGTAAGAATATAGGAAGCGATGAGCCTCAACAAAAGGCTACTTATCCCAAATTAGTAGGTCTCAATGAGGCCAAAGAAATGGCTCAAACTTGTATTAAAAGAGGAATTCATGCCTTGAAACCATTTGGTGAAAGGGCAATGCCCTTAAAGGCTTTAGCACAATACATTATAGAAAGGAGAGGTTAAATTGGGTATTTTAGATAAAGTTCAGACCCCTAAAGATTTGAAATCACTTTCTTTAAATGAATTAGAAACCTTAGCCCAGGAAATTCGGGAAACCATTATTCAAACAGTGGCTAAGACTGGAGGGCACTTAGCTCCAAGTTTAGGGACAGTGGAGCTTACTTTAGCCCTCCATTATGTGTTTGATACTCCTAGAGACAAGATTATATGGGATGTAGGTCATCAAACATATGCCCATAAACTCGTCACAGGCCGTAAGCACTTATTTTCTACTTTGCGAGAATATAGGGGATTAAGTGGTTTCCCTCATCGAGGCGAAAGTGTTTATGATAGTTTTGGCACAGGTCACGCTAGTACTTCTATTTCTGCTGCTTTAGGTATGGCTATTAGCCGGGATTTAAAAGGAGAAAAGCATAAAGTTATTGCGGTAATAGGTGACGGTGCTATGACTGGGGGATTGGCTTTTGAGGCCTTAAACCATGCGGGAGAGTTAGATAAAGATTTGATTGTAGTCTTGAATGATAATAAAATGTCTATTTCTCATAATGTGGGAGCCCTTTCTCACTTTTTGAGTCGTAAATTTACCAGTCGTGCTTTTAGACAATTTAAAAAAGGAGTGGAGCGTTTTCTTTCTTCCTTACCAGCAGGTGAGAACTTAGTTCAGTTAGCTAAAAGGAGTGAGGATTCTTTTATGAGTTTATTTACCCCAGGGATGCTTTTTCTTTCTTTACATTTTGATTACCTGGGACCTATTAATGGGCACAATCTTAACAAATTGATTAAGGCCTTTGAACATATCAAAGAGATGGAAGGTCCTATCTTGGTTCATGTGTTGACTACCAAGGGCAAGGGCTATGAACCTGCTGAGAAAGATCCCACTAATTATCACGGAGTAGGTAAGTTGTATCTTAGGGAAAATTCAGGTAAGGTTAATCATTTTTCCACTGAAAAGGGTATAACTTATACCCAGGTTTTTGCTGAGACTTTGGTAGAATTAGCCAATAAAGATAAGCGAATTGTGGGTATCACTGCAGCCATGCCAGAAGGTACGGGATTGGCCCTCTTACAGAAACACTTTCCAGAAAGGTTTTTTGATGTGGGGATTGCTGAAGAACATGCGGTGACCTTAGCTGCAGGTATGGCTACACAAGGATTAAGGCCAGTGGTGGCTGTTTATTCCACTTTTTTGCAACGCGCCTATGATCAAATTATTCATGATGTCTGTTTACAAAGATTGCCTGTAGTATTTGCCATAGACAGAGGTGGCATTGTAGGTGAAGATGGTCCTACCCATCATGGTGTATTTGACTTATCTTTTTTGCGTGTTATTCCCCACTTAGTTCTTATGTCTCCCAAAGATGAAAATGAATTACGGCATATGTTAAAAACTGCCTTAGAGTATGAAGGGCCTATTGCTTTGCGATACCCACGGGGAAAGGCCATGGGAGTATCCTTAGAGGAGTCTTTAAAAACGCTGCCTATTGGTGAGAGCGAAATATTGATACAAGGGGAAGATGTCCTTATTCTGGCCATTGGTCATACTGTTATGCCTGCTTTACAAGCTATTGAGCAATTACAAGAAGAAGGTTTTTATCCTGCTTTAGTAAATGCTCGATTTGTCAAACCTTTAGATAAAACTTTATTAAGGGAAAAAGCACCAGAATTTAGGGCAATAGTTACCATCGAAGAAAATGTTCTTATGGGAGGATTTGGGAGTGCGGTAATGGAACTTTTGAGAGATTTAAATATAAATATCCCTGTGTATAGAGTGGGATTACCAGATCAGTTTATTGAACATGGAGGACAGAATATCTTAAGGGGAAAATATGGTTTGGATAAGGAAGGTATTTATGAACATGTTAAAAAGGTTTTTTTAAAATATGTCTCCAAAAGAAAGATTAGACAAATTACTTTTAGAAAAAGGCTTGGTGCGCAGTCGCGAACGGGCTAAGGCCCTTATTTTAAGGGGTCAAGTATGGGTAAATGGAAAAAGGATAGACAAAGCAGGCACTCAAGTAAATATATCTTCAACCATAGAGCTTAAGTCTTGTGACCATCCCTATGTCAGCCGGGGAGGTCTTAAATTAGAGGCTGCCTTACATCAATTTAATATTAATGTAAAAGATAAGGTTGCCATGGACGTGGGTGCTTCTACAGGTGGTTTTACTGACTGTTTACTTAAACACGGAGCAAAAAGGGTTTATGCTATTGATGTAGGTTATGGTCTTTTAGATTGGCAATTACGTCAGGATGAGCGGGTGGTGGTGATTGAGCGACAAAATATTCGGTACCTGTCTGCAGAGCGGATTCCAGAAAAAATAGATATAGTTACCATTGATGTATCATTTATTTCATTAAAAAAAGTGATTCCTAAAGTAAAGGAATTTTTGAAAGAAGATGGGAAAATAATTGCCCTTATCAAACCCCAATTTGAAGTAGGTAAAGGTGAAGTGGGTAAGGGAGGCATTGTGCGCGAAGATTTTAAGAGACAAAGGGTTATAAATGAAATTAAAAGCCTTTGTCAAACACTAGGTTTTGAAGTAAAAGGAGTCATTCCTTCTCCCATTCTGGGAGCAAAGGGGAATCAAGAATATTTGTTGTATGCAGAAATAAGTGAATAAAAGGAGACCAATATGCGTAAAGATAGACTTATTCAAGAAAGAATTCATGACCCTTATTATGAAGAAAAGAAGTATCCAGATGGTGTTGTCTGTCCTGGTTGTGGAGCAGTTTATGAAGATGGTCGTTGGATGTGGCCAACCGAAGCAGAAAAAATAATTAGTCCAGAGGCTGAGGAATATCTTTGTCCTGCCTGTCGGCGCATAAGAGATAAATACCCAGCAGGAGTCGTGACTCTTTCTGGAGGTTACTTAAAAGCACATAAAGAAGAAATTTTAAACTTAGTAAATAATGTTATTGAAGAAGAGCAAGAGAGGTCTCCTTTAAAAAGGTTGATCAACATGGAGGAGGCAGATGAGAAGTTGGTGTTAAACTTTACAGATGACCATTTGGCCCGAAGAGTAGGGGAGGCCGTAGGCCGTGCCCATAAAGGTGATTTAGAGGTGAAATACCTTGATGAAGCCAAGTTTGTGGATGTTTCTTGGCACAGGGATTAGAATTTTTCCCTTATTAATGGTATTATAAGTCACCTTTAAAATTCTGGGGAAAGTCCTGTTAACTATAAGGTTTTTTAATGGATTTTTGTTTGATAAGATGGATTCTTATTTGTTTTAATAATTCCTTTAGATGCCTTGTTTTTGTCTTATCCTTAATTAACCTTCCATACCGCATGGGATACCATATTTCTACAAACCTTCTTACCATATAAGAAAGTTCAGGGTCTTTCTTATTTATCATATCTACAATCTCAAGTCCCCCTTGATTGGGAGAAATGCTATAACCGTAATTTCTCAAAAGCTCACATAAGCAGAGAAAGGGATGGGATTTATGCTGTTTAAATAGGAAGTAAATCAGAAACCCCATCCATCCCAAACACACAGCACTAAAAAACACCCATTTATACCTCAGCCATTCAAAATCAGGTTTTTTTACTTGCCAATAATTTTTATTCTTAGAAGGGCTAAAGTAATGCTTTAAACGGTAAAAAAGTTGCTTTTGTTTAGCAAAATCATAATTGATTACATAGGCATACCAGCGAAGACGGAGATAGTCCAGCCATTTCCAGAAAAAAGAAAAATAAGTTGTTTTTTTGATTTCTAAGGTAGGGAGTATGGGGTCAATGGTCTCCCAATTTTTCCCATTCCAGTATTCTACCCAAGCATGGGCATCTTTCTGTCTAACTAAATAATAATTACCTGTGGTATTCCAGGTGCCTCCGTAATAACCACCAACAAAACGGGCAGGAATACCCGCACTTCTTAAAAGCAATGTAAGGGCAGAAGCAAAGTGCTCACACCAGCCTTTGTGAGTTTTAAATAAAAACATTAGGACTGGTTCTCCTTCTATTTTTGGTATTTGAAACCGAGATTCAAAGGGAGGTTTTTGTAAAAAATTGACTAGTTTTTTGACAATAACCGGTGGAGGGTCTTTTTTATCTACCAGATGCTGAAGGAGTTTATCCAAAGGTCCTTTTAAATTTGGGGGCATTTGTAAATATAACAGTTTTTCCTGAGCACTAAGATGGGCCACAGGAAAAATAGGGCAGGATGAAGCTTGGTATTCTATTCGTTGAAAAATAGGCCTGTTTAAAACAAAGGTTAAATTAGGTAAAGAGGGAACGGAAAATGTCCTAGGGGCAGTTATATTTATGGCAAAGGGGTAATTTAGGGCAAAAAGGGTTTTTCCTGCATAAGGTTCAAGAAAAATGGTTTGGTGATAAATATTTGACTCAGGACAAGAAGGTTTTATTTTTTGAGGTTTTAACTTTATTCGCCAGCGGCCATTTTGGTAAGTATCATAGACCATTCCTCGCCAATAGGGAGGAGACTTTAAAGGACCGGACATAATAGCCCTGAAGGCTACGCTATTATCGGTCCTGATTTCCTGAATGCCATTGAGGTCTATATCTTCGGTAAATCCGGTTTTTGCTTTATAACTGAGGCCAAATCCTAAAAAGAATGTATAGGGAGACCTGGGTAGGAGTACAAAAAACAACACTGCTACTAATACTGCCGTAACACTCAAACAGGAGGCAAAATAAAATAAGGGCCTTTGAAGAATAGCTGGTTCTGTAACTTGTTGAGCAGTTAAAAAACAAATTCCAATTAGGGTGATCCAAAAAAACAAGATAAGAATAAACCCAAAACTTAAATTGAAATTGGAAAAGGTAGCGGCAGAGAACAAAAATAGGTTTAAGGTATAAACCTGCCAAAGGTCCCGTGGTTTTAAGGGACTTAAAAACTTTATTAAAATAAGAATAAAAAGCACATAGAGAAAAAGCATAAAAATATCAGTATGAGGAAGGGAAAAAGAAAGCAAAATAAGAGCTATAGCCAAAAAATTAAGAAATAAATTGGAGGGATATATTCTCCATTGCAAATGGTTTAAAATAGTTATAAAAAATATTAAGCAAATTCCTTGAAACCAAAGAGGAAGTTCTTCCTTAAGGACCAAAATGGCCAACAAAAATCCCATATAAGCAGAAAAGATAGGTATGTGTTTAGCCTTCATAGAGTGCTAGAGTCTTTAAAATATTCTTGCGTTGTTGTAGCCCTCTTTTAGGAGGTAAATATAGGGAATCGGTTTTCAATCCTACTGCGTAGCCTGCCTTAAACAAAGTATTTGTCAAATAAGTAAGTCGGCTGAGATGGAGTTCTATATCTTCAATGCCTGAAGGAATAGAAAGAATGACGTCTTTAATTCCCCCTCCCTCATATTCTTTAATAACCAATTTATTTAGCCTAGCTGTAGCTAACCAATGGACATGCCGTAAATCATCCCCACTAACCCACTCTCGTAAACTTCTAAACTCTTCTCTGCCTTTTTGTCTCCCTTGTTCTCGTTCTCCTTGGTGGAAAATAGCTGAAGGCAAAGGGCAAGATAGAGGTTTGGGATAAATTAGGAAGGTTTGGTCTTTAAAATATTTAAAACCCCGGGAGAAAAAATATAGAGGAAAGTAAGAAAATATGGTCATTTCTGGTAATTTTTGCCAGCCCCTTTTAGGGAAACTCACCCAGAGATACACAGACATTGTTTTTTTAGGAGGAAGATAAGGTAGCCAAGTAGTTCCCAAGGGAGTGTTAATACCCAAAAGAAAGCTTGGTATACATGGTTTTTTATTCTTTACCCAGATGGTCAGGAGGGCTTGTTTGGAGGCATAAGTTTCTTCTGGAACTTCTATTTTGAAGTCCAAACCAACTAAATTTAAGAAAGAACTTAGTCCAGATAAGGCCATTAAAGACAACATAAGGGCAGCAATTAAATAAATTAAATTATTTCCTGTGTTTACTGCTGCTACCCCAAGCATAATGGTCAAGGCCACGAAAAAAATACCAGGCTTTGTGATCTTCACCTGAAAGCGACTTTTTCTCATACAGGTAAGGATACACTATTTAAAATTTCTTTAAGTAACACAATTCTAGCAGAAAAAGATAATTCTTCTTTGGGGACTAAGCGATGAAAGGCAATGGGTAAAAATGTCCACTTTATGTCTTCAGGAATGACATAGTCTCTTCCTTCAATAAAGGCATAGGCCTTGGCTGCATTTACCCAAGCAAGGGCAGCCCTAGGTGATAGTCCGTATCGTAAGGCCTTTTCTTGTCGGCTACAGGTCACAATTTTTGAGATAAATTGTAATAAATCCTTATGAATATGGACTTTTTCCACTTGATTTTGCAACTGTAAAATAGTTTCTGAATGAAGAACTGGGGTTAGGTTTCTAGCCTCTTTGTGAAAAGCACCATGTTTTAAAATAAGCATTTCTTTTTCTGGAGGAGGGTAGCCCAAGTCTAATCGCATAAAAAAACGGTCTAACTGGGATTCTGGTAAGGGAAATGTGCCATAAAGTTCTAAAGGATTTTGGGTAGCTATGACAAAAAAAGGTGCAGGCAATGGTCGCACTACTCCCTCAATACTCACTTGTCTTTCTTCCATCACTTCTAAAAGGGCACTCTGGGCCTTGGGAGTAGCCCGGTTTATTTCATCCACCAGAATTACTTGATGAAAAATAGGACCAGGCCGAAAGAAAAAACGACCTTCTTTAGGGTGATAAACTAATCCTCCTAGGATGTCTGCTGGCAATAAGTCGCTAGTAAACTGAATCCGGGCGAAAGAGCAACCTAATACTCTAGCCAAAGCAATGGCAAGGGTGGTCTTTCCTGTTCCGGGTAAATCTTCTAACAATAGATGCCCTCTAGCCAAAATACAAGTAAATGCCAATTTTACCTGTTTTTCTTTACCAACAATCACTTGATTAACTAACTTCAGGGCTTTTTGTATCAAATCCATTCTCAATCCCTTTAATTACATTTTCGTTATACCATACTTTTTTATAAAGGGTAACTAGATTCCCAAAATCTGCGATTGATTTTTTATTCTAACGTCTCCGCTCACAGATAGGTTTGTGGGTTTTTTCTTTTAAAGTTATTACGGATTTTGGAAAAAATTTTTTCTTGTCATAATTGAATAAAAATGGTAATATAATTTTAATGCCTGTTTTTGTTTGGGAAGGGAAAAGACCTGACGGTAAAGTAGTAAGAGGGGAACTGGAAGCCTCTAATATAGATATTGTCAAGTTAAGACTAAAGCGTGAAGATATAGTTCCCACAAAAATTAGTCCTAAGACGAAAGGTTTTAGTGACTATCTAGTTTTCCTCCAGGGAAGGGTTAAAGAAAAAGAAATTGTATTATTCATCAGGCAGTTTGGAACGATGTTAAATGCAGGTGTTCCAGTAGTGAGGGCCTTGGATGTCCTTGCTGCTCAACAAAGTAATAAATTATTTAAAAAAATACTTCAAGATATTAAGACAGATGTTGAAGGTGGATCTACTTTGGCTGATGCCTTTTCCAAATATCCTCGCCATTTCGATGAACTTTTTGTCAACATGATAGCCGCAGGAGAGACCGGTGGGGTAATTGACCAGGCTTTAGATAGGTTAGGTAATTATAGGGAAAAAGCCCTGGCTTTGAAGAGAAAGGTGAAAGGAGCTATGGTTTATCCCTTGATTACCCTTGCCGTCGCTCTCACAGTCCTTATAGTTATTCTTATTTATGTCATCCCAGCCTTTGAAAGCATTTTTTCTGCCTTTGGAGCAGCCCTACCTGCACCTACACAGTTTGTGATTAACCTTAGTAATTGGTTTAGGAAATACATGGGTTATATTTTCCTGGTAATGATAGGTTTGGGTATTGCTCTTAAATTGTTTAAACGCACAGAAAAAGGCAACTTTATGTTCGATCAGTTACTCTTAAAAATTCCTCTAATAGGCGTTTTATTGCAAAAAACAGCCATTGCTCGTTTTTCACGCACACTTTCCACTATGTTGCAGAGTGGGGTTCCTATTCTGCAAAGTTTAGATATTGTAGCCAAAACTTCTGGAAATAAAGTGATAGAGAAAAAATTATTAGAAGTAAAATTAGAAGTAAGTAGAGGCCAGTCTCTAGCAGCACCCATGGCTCAAGCAAAAATTTTTCCTCCTTTGGTAGTTCAAATGACGGCCGTAGGGGAAGAAACAGGAGAATTAGAAAACATGTTATCAAAAATAGCTGATTTTTATGAAGCAGAAGTAGATGCTGCCGTGGAGGCCTTGACTTCCATGTTAGAGCCCATGATGATTGTTTTCTTAGGAGGGCTTATAGGTGGTCTGGTAGTAGCTCTCTATCTCCCAATATTCAAGCTAGGTGCAGTAGTGGGTGGATAAAAGCTGCATTAAGTGCGGAAGATGCCTCGCTGTCTGTCCGGTCTATAAGGCAAGTGGATATGAAAGAATTAGCCCTCGGGGTAAGCTAAATTTAATTGATTTTTATCAAAAACACTTACTTTTCCCATCTTCTATCTTTCAAGAAACTATAAGTGCTTGCATTTTATGTAAAAGATGTGAAGAAAAATGTATTCTCCACACTCCTATATCAAAAATTATTCACCAAACTAGAGAAAAACTATGGCCCCTACAAAAAAAACAGTATTATCGCTCTTGGGTGGTCAATAAATTTCTAGCTTCTTATCAAAAAAATTTAGGTCTATGGTTACGATTATACACTTTATGCAAACATATCTTCCCCTTACCCTTTGACCTTGCCTCAAGTCCATTTTTATCCTCTAGGCGTTTTTATCCTTCAAAAAAAGCAAAGGCCAATATAGCTATTTTTTCAGGTTGTGTTACTAACTTCCTCTATCCCAATTTGGGGGATAAGTTGATAAAATTACTTTCTAAGCTAGGTTACAATATTTTTATCCCTCCTCAACAAACCTGTTGTGGTTTGATGGCTTATACCTTAGGGGATAAAGAAACGGCCATGGATTTAGCAAAGAAAAATGTGGATGCCTTTAGCCGTCTATCTATTGATTTTATCATTACTCCTTGTGCTTCTTGTTATCACCAATTAAAAACATTTTTACCTTACCAAGAAGCCAAAATTAGTGAGAAAGTGATAGAATTGAGTCAATTTTTGCAGGAAAAACCGCTTTCGTTTCTCCCATTAAATAAAAAAATAACTTGGCACGATCCCTGCCATTTGCGATATCATCATAATATTTGGCAAGGGCCTAGAATTTTACTTAAAAAGGCAGGATATGAATTTGAAGAATCCAGTCCTGAAGGTATGTGTTGTGGACAAGGAGGTAGTTTTGCCTTGAATTTCCCTGAATTAGCTAAACAAATCTTCAGAAGAAGAAAAGAAACTATTGAAAAAACTGGGGCAGAACTGGTAATTACATCCTGTATGGGCTGCCTCATCCAGTTAAAGGCAGGACTAGGGAAACAACAGGTGAAGCATATCTTAGAACTGTTTGCCTAGAAGACCTGGTTTTCTTTACTTTAGGTTCAGGTGGAAGATATTCTTTTAATACCTCATCTATGCGCCTTAAAAGGTCACGTATGGTCTTAATAACTCCCTTTTTAACAGTAGGTATACTGGGGTCATTTTCCATTTCTCCTAATTTTTCTTCCCATTTTTCAATTTGTTGATGCATATCCTTTAATAAATCAATAAAAATAGAATTGTTCGTTTCCTTTGCCCACACATAAGTTGTTGTAGAAAGAAAAAATATACTTACTAAAATAATAAATCTCACTGGATTACCTCCTCTCTACTTGGACCTGTAGACACAATACTTATAGGTATCCCTAAAAAATCAGAAATAAATTCTAAATATGCTTTGGCAGTATGTGGTAATTCCTTCCAGGATTTACCTTTAAGGGTTTCTTTCCACCCTGGAAAACTCTTGTAAACAGGCTTGCATTCAGCAATAGCTGAAAATGAAGTAGGCACATGATCTATAGTCTTTCCCTGATAATTATAGCCTATACAAACCTTGATTTCATCTAAACCTGTTAATACATCTAATTTAGTCAGGGCTAGTTTTTGGACTCCATTGAGGCGAACAGCCTGTTTAACCACTACTAAGTCTAACCATCCACATCGCCTAGGTCTTCCGGTGGTAGCACCAAACTCCTTTCCCTTTTCACGCAGATAATCACCTAGGGAATCTGTTAACTCGGTGGGAAATGGTCCACCTCCTACTCGGGTGGTATAGGCCTTACAAACTCCAATTATGGTATCAATGGCATTGATGGGAAAACCTGCGCCAGAACATATACTACTAGCCACAGTGTTGGAAGAGGTGACATAGGGGTATGTTCCATGGTCTATGTCCAAGTGTGTTCCTTGAGCACCTTCAAAAAGGATGTTTTTGTTTTCTTCTTTAGCTTTCCATAAAAACTGAGCTACGTTTCCTATAAAAGGGCTAAGCTTCTCAGCATATTTAAAATATGTTTGAGCGATTTCTCTAAAATTCACTCCTTCAGCCTTAAGATATTGGGTAAGATAAAAGTTTTTTTCTTCTATTTGGGTTTTTAATCTTTTTTCAAAAAACGACTTATCCATTAAATCAATCATTCTAAATCCCGTGCGGGCAGCTTTATCTTCATAACATGGACCGATACCTCTCCCCGTGGTCCCTATCTTTGTCTTACCTTTTTTTGCCTCCCTGGCCAAATCGATGGCCTTATGATAGGGCATGATTAAATGGGCCCTTTCACTAATCAAAAAACGTTCTGGGGTTAGTTCAACACCATTTTCCTCTAACTTTTTGAATTCTTCTAATAATACCGCTGGGTCTATAACCACACCATTACCAATACAACAACGCTTTTCTGGATGTAAAATACCAGAGGGTATTAAATGAAATATATGTTTTTTGCCATTTACTACAATGGTGTGGCCTGCATTATTTCCTCCTTGAAAACGCACCACCACATCAGCCTGCTCAGCCAATAGGTCAATAATTTTTCCTTTTCCTTCATCACCCCATTGAAGTCCTATTACCACTACATTTGCCATTTTGAACACCTTTTAAAGGTTTTTTATAATCCAAGTGCAGCTAAAATTGCTTTCCCGAATTCCTCAGCCGCCTGGGGTCCGTTAGCAGTAATGATTAATCCATCTCTTTCAACAGATTTCCCGGTATAAATTGCACCCAAACTTTTTAATTGATTTGCTTCAGATGACCAAACTGTTGCCTTTTTGCCTTTAAGAAGACCTGCCTTAGCTAAAGTTACCGGAGCAATACAAATAGCAGCTACAATTTTATTCTTCTCTAATGCTGCCCTTGCTAAATTATGAGCTATTTCATTATTCCAATATTCAGTGGCTCCCATTCCCCCAACAAAAACCAATGCATCATAATCATCTATGTTAATGTCTTTAATGAGTATATCCGGTTTATAACTCCTTCCAAGCATTCCCTTGGCTGGAGTTAAGGCAGAAGAAGCTACCACTACCTGCACTCCTTTTCTTTCTAAAGTTTGTTTGGTAACAAATAACTCCTCATCTCGAAAATTTTTATGAGCAATAACCATTACCACCTTAGGAGGTGAGACAGCTTTTGCCATAGTTACACCTCCTAAAATAAATAACATTAAAAATACCAAGCCTTTCATTTTTATTTCCTTTTTATTTTTTTATTGGGACTACATCATCTATACTTAATAAATGCCCCATTTTTTTCTTCTTCACCAGAAGATAACGAAAGTTCTCCTTACAAGGCGGAATTTCTATAGGTATTCTCTCTACCACTTCCAATCCATAACCTTCTAGACCCACAATTTTCTTAGGATTGTTGGTCATCAATCGCATCTTTCTAACACCTAAGTCCCTGAGAATTTGGGCACCAATACCGTAATTTCTTAAATCTGGTTTAAATCCTAAAGCCAAATTGGCCTCTACTGTATCATGGCCTGCATCTTGTAAGGCATATGCCTTAATTTTATTGGCAAAACCAATCCCTCTTCCCTCTTGACGCATATAGACTAAAACACCCTTGCCTTCTTTCTCTATCATCTTCATAGCTGTACGCAATTGCGGACCACAATCACATCTCAAAGAACCAAATACATCTCCAGTGAGACACTGAGAATGCACTCTGACTAGAACAGGTTGTTCTGAATCAATTTCTCCTTTCACTAATGCCAAATGATGATTGGGGTCAACTTCGCTTTCATATACAATGGCCTTAAACTCTCCTGCAATTGCTGTAGGTAATACTGTTTCAGCCAATCTTTTTACCAAACAATCGTGTTTTAAACGGTAGGAAATTAAATCAGCAATAGTAGCAATTTTTAAACCATGTTTTTTAGCAAACTTTTCTAGATCAGGCATCCGTGCCATCGTGCCATCATCATTCATAATTTCACAAATCACTCCAGCCGGTTTTAAACCAGCTAGACGGGCTAAATCCACAGAACCTTCTGTATGTCCTGCCCTTACCAACACTCCTCCTTCTCTAGCCCGCAAAGGGAATATATGGCCAGGTATAACCAAATCTTCTGGTTTGGCATCATCCGCTATGGCTGTTAAGACAGTCAAGGCCCGGTCATAGGCAGAAATTCCTGTAGTTACTCCTTTTTTGGCCTCAATGGAAACAGTGAATGCCGTTCCATGAGGCGGCCCAGGATGATTTTCACTAGCCATTAAAGGTAATTTTAATTGCTCTATCCGTTCTGGTGTCAAAGTTAGACAAATCAACCCCCGGGCATATTTAGCCATAAAATTGATGGCTTCAGGAGTAACCTTCTCTGCAGCTATACACAAATCACCCTCGTTTTCTCTATCTTCATCATCCACTAAAATTATCATCTTCCCTTGCTTAATTTCAGAGATGACTTCTTCAATAGAAGCTATAGACATACAACTTCCTCCCTTGGGTTGATGATTTCATAATAATTTGCTTTTGGGTAAAATGCAAGTCATTTTTTTCATTTCAAATCCGTAATTGATTTTTATAGAAAATTCTAACCGCAGCGAGCACTCCTTTTATAACCTTTGGTATTGGTTGTTTTAGCTTTTAGATGACAGTGATACTTCAAGATTAACTTCACTAACCGTCTTGTATTCACGAAGGGCAAGATAGCCTTACGGCAATTGCAAAATGAAGATTGCAAAGTGCAAATTGCAAAGTCATTTTCCCCCTCCTTTCGTAGTGGAATTGGGATCAAACCTACAAAATACAGTTAAGAAAATAGAAAACGGAAAACAGAAATTCCCAGTTCCCATTTCCCAATTCTAACGTGTCAACGTGTTAACGTGTAAACGTGCATAAAGAAGGAAAGGGAAACGGGAAACAGAAAATAGAAAATAGAAATTTCCAATTCCCAGTTCCTAATTCCCAATTCTAACGTCCCAACGTTCTAACGTGCAAACGTGTAAACGTGCTAAATTAGAAAACAGGTTGGGTAAAGGAATAAAATGTCTTTGGCAGTGCCCCCTTATTTTAGCACACTTTCGGGGGTTTTTTGTAAGGCAAACGAGGATTTTGGGTTAAAGGTCTTCCTTTACCTTGGTGAATGTGCTAGAGTGAAAATAAGAGAATGAAGTTTCAGTTTTGGCAAAAAAAGAAAAAGCAAAAACAAAACCTATTAAGTAAAAGAACACCCACCTCATCTTCCAAGCCTCAACCAGAAAATATCACTCACTGGCAAAAGGAACAATTTTTAAAGGAATTTAATGACCGAGAAAGGGCCTATTTTCTAGAATTAGTCCAAAAATGTGTCTTGGATGGTTACCCTGTGTGTCTTGATTTATATTTCTTTTGTTATTTTTCTACCTTTAAATTCAGGATTCTTTCCCAAATGAGCCATGATTCTCGCTTTAGTTACCTTTATGCTTGGGGTTTGAAAGATTTAACCGATCAAATTGCCTTTTATGAAAAAAGGCTAGAGAAATGGAAGTCTGCTTAGAAAATCCATCCTGCTTTACTAAAACACACAGGGAGGACAAGCCCTCCCTGTGTTTATTTCCTTACTTTTTAGGATGACACTTAGTACAGCTAGTAGGTGCTTTTTTACCTTCTTTCTTCATCGCTTTGTGACATCCTATACAATTCATGTGATAAGCACATTTAAGTCCAGGAGCTTTACCTGCAGGATAGGCTTTTTTACAAAAACTAAGGCTGTTTTTCTCCGCGGCATTTTCTTTATGACATTCAGAACACTTCTTAACCGGGTCTCCCTCTTTCCAGACATTCTTTCCATGCTGATAATTATGATGGCACTCTGCACAGGCTATGTTCATATCCTTAAAATGCCTTTCATGAGTAAAGGGCACCGCTGTCTTCTTACAAGCACTGAATCCAGCATCTTTAATAGTAATGGTCGCTGGCACTTCGCCACTCATGGCTATTGTAGAACCAATGGCCAATAATGCCCCTATTGCCAAAACTCCCATAATTAACCTTAAAGTTTTCATTATCCTTTTTCACCTCCTTTCTCTTATTTTTATACAAATATAAAAACATTAAACCATTTTGTCAAGAAAATTTTTTAACTTTTATATGCTTGTAAGATTTGCTCTATACGTTTTTTTACATATTCTATGGCTTCTTTTAATTCTGATGGAGAAAGTTTTTTTATCTGAGCTAATTTTCCTTCTATCTCTTTTTCATTTAGATTAAGCACCTTTGCCATATAAAATGTATCTACTTCCCCATCTTCTTCTAAAAAACCACATCCTCCAGCAGTGCCCAGAAATTCACCTTTATAAAAAATAGGCACTACAAACTTGCTAAAACCCACATCACATTCACCTATAGCAGCTTCTTTTTTTTCTTGAGCCTCTTTAAGTAAATACTGATGAGCAGTAGCGCAAATGGTCCTACTCTGTTCACCTCCTTTAATCTTGGGGCAAAATTCGTTGGCCCACTTAGAGCTGAAAGCCACAATCAGGCCTTGTTTATCATTTACTCCTCCATTTATTCCAAACTTCTCATAAATCTCTTCTGCTAACTGTTTCCATTCCTCTTTGGACAAAATATCTGTAAGTTCCATATCTTAACCTCCTCAAATCGTTTTTTCATTATTTACAACAATTGAAATAAAAATCAAGAAAATCTTGACAGAATTAGAACCAAATTTTAAAACCAAAAGCTGATTTATGATGCTCTATAGAAAAATTCATTTAGTTAGGCCTCTTTCTTATCAAGTAAAAATTCTTGAAGATAGGTGCAAGGGTTGCCAATTGTGTGTTAATGTTTGTCCTAAAAGTTTATTAAAACCCTCAACCCGAGCAAATCAAAAAGGTTATTTAGTAATAGAATGGGAAGATTCAAAAGTAGGGGGTTGTATGGGTTGTGGGGCGTGTTATGAAGTTTGTCCTGAACAGGCTATCAGGATTTATGCCGAGATAGAAAAATGAGTAAGTTATACATGAAAGGAAATGAGGCTATTGTAGAAGGTGCCTTAAAGGCTGGTGTGGAAGGTTTTTTAGGCTATCCCATCACTCCGGCCAGTGAAATTATTGAAACCTTTGCCCAAAGATATTTTGCTGATAGAGAAAGGGAAAAAAGGGGAGAAAAACCCCTTTATCCCAAATTTCGTTTGTTCTTGCAAATGGAAAGTGAAATTGCTTCCATTAACGCCGTGATGGGAGGAGCATCTGTGGGTTGCAGGGTAATGACTGCTTCTTCCAGCCCTGGAATTAGTTTAAAACAAGAAGGCATTTCATATTTGGCTGCTTGTGAGTTACCTTGTGTTATAGTTAATATAATGCGGGGTGGCCCGGGTTTAGGGAGTATTCAGCCCGAACAAGGGGATTATTTTCAAGCAGTAAAGGGAGGTGGTCATGGTGACTATAAGCTTATTGTTCTAGCCCCTAATTCAGTTCAGGAAATGGCCGAACATACCATGCTTCTCTTTAACCTTACTGATAAATATCGCAATCCAGGTATGATATTAACTGATGGTTATCTAGGACAAATGAAGGAATCTATGGAATTCCCTGATATACCTATTGAAAAATATGAAAAGCCTTGGGCAGTGACAGGCATAGGAGACAGAGAGACACAAAATATAATTGAATCCTTGTTTCTTGCCCCAGAACCCATGATAGAGGCAAAAACAAAACTATGGCAAAAATATAAAAAAATAGAATCAAATGAAGTAAGATATGAAATTTATAAAGTAGAAGATGCCAAAATTTTAGTCACTGCCTATGGCACACCTTCTCGTGTTGCCAAGGCAGCCGTAGACCTAGCTAGAGAAAAAGGAGTAAAGGTAGGTTTACTACGCCCTATTACCCTTTGGCCTTTTCCCTATAAAATTTATGCTGATTTGACTAGTAATCAGATTGATAAGGTATTAGTAGTTGAAATGTCCTTTGGCCAACTATTAGAAGATGTAAAGTTAGGGGTGGAGGGAAGGGCAGAAGTGAGACTTTATGCGGTTTATGGTGGAATTGTGCCTACGGAAAAAGACATTTTAGAGAAGATTATGGAGTTTGATTAATGAGGGTTTCTGCTTTAATTCCCAAATATCCAGAGCCACAAACCTATTTAGGACGCACTCATTATTGTCCAGGATGTGGACATAGCACTTTACACAAAATCCTGGGAGAAATTATAGATGAATTGGGGATTAGAAAAAAAGTGATTTTGATTGAGCCCATAGGTTGTTCGGTGATTGCTTTAAGCTATTTGAAGGTAGATGGAATCCAAGGACCACATGGCCGTGCCCCTGCCATTGCTACGGCAGTAAAAAGGCTTAGACCCCAAAATATTGTTATTACTTACCAAGGAGACGGAGATTTAGCAGCTATTGGCACTAATGAAATTATTCATGCAGCTAATAGAGGTGAAATGTTTACTACCATCTTCGTTAATAATGCTGTTTATGGGATGACAGGTGGGCAAATGGCCCCAACCACTTTGTTAGGGCAAAAAAGCACTACTACCCCAGGGGGTAGAGTAGCTGAATATTGTGGTTATCCACTAAGGGTATGTGAACTGCTTAATACTTTAGACGCTCCGGTCTACTTAGAGCGAGTGAGTCTTTTTGACTTAGAACATATTTCCCGTACCAAAGCAGCTATTAGAAAAGCCTTGATAAATCAAATAGAAAAACGAGGTTTTTCTCTGGTAGAAGTATTATCTAACTGTCCTACAAACTGGAAAATGTCCCCCAAACAATCGTGGAATTTTGTCAAACAAGAAATGACTAAGGTTTTCCCTTTAGGGGTATTTAGAGACAAGTGAAGACAAAAACTATCATTGCTGGGTTTGGAGGACAGGGGGTTTTATTCTTAGGTGATTTGATTGCCTATTGTGCCATGAAAGAGGGGAAATATGTCACTTGGGTGCCTTCCTATGGTCCTGAATCCAGGGGAGGGACTTGTAACTGTCAGGTAATTTATGCAGATACTCCTATTGGTTCACCTGCTATTGTGCATCCTGATATTCTTATAGTATTTAATGTTCCCTCTCTTTATAAATTTTTGCCTCGTTTAAAAAACAAAGGGATTTTATTCTATGATAGTTTTCTTATTAAAGAGCCCTCTCTCCGGAAGGATATTAAGGTTATTGAAGTGCCTGCATTTCAATTGAGCAAGATGGGGAATATGGTGATGATGGGTGCTTTTATTGCTGTTACTAAACAGATAAAGTTACGCACAGTTTATGAAACATTGGAAGAAAAATTAACCGGCGCAAAGGCTAAATTCATACCTATTAATAAAGAAGCGATTGAGCAAGGTATAAAATATGTTGAACAAAAAAAGGAGGTGTAGTATGTGGGAACAGCTTGATCCAGGTTTGATTAAAAAAATTAGGGCTAAGTTAGAAGAAGAACTTAGTAAAAAGGAGATAGAGACCATTCAATACTGGTTAGAAGAATTAAATAAAGTTTACAATCGCCATCGAGAAATTATTACTCTCCAAAATGCCATTAAAGAATTAAGCAACAGGATGCAAAACAGAATACGAGCCTTGAAGGAGAAAATTTAAAGTAAGATTGGTAGAGGTTTGTCCTCCATCAGGAAGATCAAAAGATTTTTAATATCCTATCTAATCTAAAGGTCTTCACAATTTGGTCTGTATAACAAAAGGCTTCCATATAGTAATGTTTCCCACACCGAAAGCATATTATAGGATGGACAACACGCGGTTTAAAGGCAAGATGGCCATTGGTATAAATAATCTTTAAATCTCCATCCTTTTGCATTACCTGAGTGAGTATTTTTAATTTAGGGTCAGAAGGGTCATTTAGCGGTTTAGGAAGGTAATTTTTGACATAAAGTGGCTCACCTGCCCACTCCCAAAAATTTTTTAAAGAATCAGAGAGAGAAAAACCGTTTTTTTCTAAAATTCGGAAAAAGATAAAGGCTGTGTGTCTTGCATCAACTAAGGCTCGATGACATCCTTTATATGGACTTTGCCAATATTGAATAAGAAAAGGCAAACTATATTTTTCTAGCTGAGGAAAGTATTTGCGCATCAAAGTATGAGTATCTACAGTAGGATTAGAGAATAAAGGCATTTGTTCTCTTTCTAAATGGAAAGCCAACATTCTCAAATCAAACACTGCATTATGGCCTACTAAGATAGCCTCGCCAATAAAATTGGAAAATCTTTGCAACACCTTAGGCAAAGGTGGGGCATTGGCCACCATTTCGTCTGTGATACCGTGAATTTCTGTAGCTTTACTGGGAATAGAACGTTGAGGGTTAGCTAAAGAAGAAAATTCTTCTACTATACGTCCTCCATATATTTTTACTCCCCCAACTTCTATAATCCTGGCGGTTAATGATAGTCCAGTAGTTTCTGTGTCAAAGACTACAAAGGGTGTTTCCATTAAAGAAGACATCTTTTAATTTCCTTTTTCTCCACAAATTAATTTAGTTCTACCTGTAGGAGTAATCTCTTTTACTACATTTGTAAAAATGTTCTTCAACTCTTCTAACTCATGTCGGACAATTTCTCTTCCCTCTTTACCCATAGAGAGTAGGCGTAAATGGTAAAGAAATTTAATAAATGGATGTTTTGGCTCTTCATGTTCCATCATACAAAAACGCCCGCCTGGTCTCAAACAACGTTTGATATTTTCTAAAGCCAAACGACGCGTCTTTCCTGTTAATTCATACATGGCATGTGAGCAAGTGATTACATCAAAAGTTCCTGATTTAAAAGGAAGGGCACCAGCATCAGCTACTACCCAATATAGATTTTTTCTCTTTAAAGTTTTTGCCTTTTCTCTAGCTTTTTTAAGCATACCTAGCGAAAAATCTAATCCTATTACCATTCCCTGCGGTGTGTATTGGCTGAGAATTATAGCTAATGCACCTGTCCCTGTGCATAAATCAAGGACTTTATCTGTAGATTTTACACCACTTTTGCGGGATAAATAATGACGCAGCCATAAACTTTTATCTTGAGAGTGGAGTTTTATCACCCAATCATAAAAATATGAAAAAACATCGTAATATTTTTGTCTAATTCTCACTTTTTGTCCTCCTAATTATTTTTAAAATATAAGCTTTACTTGAAGCCGTCAAGGGTTACCTTGCAGGACTTTCCCCAGAATTTTTAAAAGCTTTCCTAAAAGGAAGGTAAGGTAAGTTCTTCAAAACCGTAAAAAATTAAGGTTGGCGAGAAAGAAAAAACTTTTTTCTTATTCCACTTATTGAACGCCAAAAATCCTTAATTCATCCCTGCAGGAATGTTTTTAAAGATAGACTTCTAAATTTTGGGGAATGTTCAAAAAAAGATATTCTTGACAGCATTTTTGCACTGCTATATCATTTTGAGAAGAATGAGTTAATGAGGAATAAACCTTGAAAATACTAGTTACAGGAGGAGCAGGTTT
>Ga0190305_1000112_pt1 | contig 22012 bp, 25 predicted proteins | sample 48700723_MG_FD_161678 | JGI IMG/M metagenome (GOLD analysis project Ga0190305, IMG submission 161678) | Hydrothermal vent sediment bacterial communities from Southern Trench, Guaymas Basin, Mexico - 4870-07-2-3_MG | ecosystem: Environmental > Aquatic > Marine > Hydrothermal vents > Sediment ... | reverse complement strand
AATTCTTGAGAAAAACGAAATAGTAGGCTTGAACTTCACAGATGGAAAAAGAGAAGCTTTTGTCAATTTAAAAGAGAAAGAAGTGACTATAAAGGAAAACGGAGTTACATTGAAAGGAGGTTACTGGGATTGTGTTTGGCTATGTATTCTTTTATTCTGTATTGATCATACAGAAATCTGCGGAGTGTGTGCGGATGTTTGTGCATCATGTGCTGTGGGAATAGGTTGTATTCCCTGTATTGGCTGTCTTGGTGGCTCAGCGGCATATTGCCTTATAAGTTGCTTATTTTAATCTTTCTTTTTTATTTTTGAGAAGAGAGTATATAAAAGGAGTAACATCATAAAAGTGTGTGATCATATGAACAAAAAAAAGAATAGTTATGAAACAAGAATGTTCTTACCTCTACAGTCTGTAGTGGGATTGCTTCTTATGTTCTTCTTTATAGTTTCAGTTTTTCACAATCTTCTTTTTTCCCTGATATTTTTATTCTCTTCTGCTTTTTTCTTAGCAAATTCTTTCTTTACAAAAATAAAGATCGATAATGAAGCAATTAAACTTAAAGTGAATCCCTTTATTACAAATATGTATTTTTATGAAGACATCAAAAAATTAGAAATAAAAGGAAGAAGATTAAAAATAAAAGGAGATTTTTTAACTCCTGACTATATTTTACTCTCCAATCCTGAAAAAATCAAAGAAGGTATTAAAAAATACAAACCGGAGCTGTTAGAATGATAACAATAGATTCTAAAAAACAGAAGAAATTAGTGAAATATTACGCTGCAGTACTCGGAATTATATTTCTTGCGGGTGCCTTAAATAGACTTTTGAATGGAGAAATTATCTATGGAATATTCTTGCTGGTAGCTGCATTTGGAACGAGTATCTCGTTATATAAAATGAAAGATAAGAGTTTCATAACTATGTTTACGGGAGTTGTTATTTTTGCCATAGGAGATAAAGCAAAAATTGATTTTGGAACGAATATAGGGATTTATATTGGAGTCGTTGTATTTTTTATGGGAATGATATTATTGATGAAAGATATAAAGAGGTGATCCAATGCTGTTCGGATGGAAGGGATATATATGTCTTGACGAGACTACTGTTGTGTCAAAGATAACATCGGTCTTAGAGGAAACTGGCTATGAATACGATATGTCTGTAGAAGGAAAAACAACACTTAAGACTGTTTTTGAAGTAAAAAAGCCAGAAAAATTCAAGATAGAAGTAAATACTGTAGCCATCCCTTTCATTTCCTTCCATGCTTCCTGGTTTCAAATAAGTAACGTAAATAAGGGAGGAGTAAAAACTTTCATGAAAATATTCATAGAAAGACTTCCAAGAAAACCGTGGGCGTATGAAAAAAAAGAAACAATTGAGTTCTATAGGTATCTGGATAAATTCGTAAAATACTATCTTCTGCCCATTGTGTTGGGAGATATTTTATTTTTTTATTTAGGATATGTAGATATGGCAGGAATAATAGGAATAGTTTTGGGATTGATATTCGGATTTTATCTTGTCTCAAACTCGATACCTTTAATGGCCAAAATTCAGTGGAGAAAATGGGTGAAATAATGGACAAACGAATAACTATCTTAAAAGAAGTTGTTAGACATCCTGTTAAAGCATTCAGAGAAATTGATAAAAATGGTAGGGAATATTTAATGGGTGCTATATTCATACTTCTTATATCACCATTTCTGTCTTGGATTTTTTCACCTGAATTCTTTACAATTAGCAGATCAATTGTAGGACTTGTTTATATGATGGTTTTTATAGTTTCATTTTATTGCATAGGAAGATCTCTTAAAGGAAAGGCAGAATTTACAGGATTATTTTCTGCATTAGGATATTCCTATTTTCCTTCAATTTTCTCATCAATAATTTTTGGCATCGTTGTTAGACAGTCTATTGAGACCCTAAATAAAATTACTGCTTTACGCGATCTTCCTCAAGAAGAAATTGCTACAAAAGTGATTCCTTTATTTAAAGAGTTATTTACACCTGTGAATATCTTTCTCGGTGCGATAGCTCTGTTGGTCGGAGTTTGGGAAATTATATTAATTATTCTCGCATGTAGAGAAGCTCATAAATTCAGCACAATAAGAGCAGTCGGGACACTTATCATTACGGTATTTATAGCAGGAATAATAGTAAATTTGATTAATCAATTTTAGGATTTATTTATAACTTATTAATACTCAAAACTTACTTTTTTACTGCGTTATACTTAACCTCTTCCATTTGCAGTAGAAAAAATTGCGAAGGCAAAGATTTTTGGGACACGCATGATAAATTATACCCAAAAAATTTTATACTTCTCTCCCTTATTATCTTCAATGAAGATAAAACCTGAGATCAGAATACTGGGAATAGACGATGGATCACTTGTTGACGATAAAGTTCTTGTGGTTGGAGTAGTTTTCAGAGGTGGATTCTGGATAGATGGGGTTTTATCGACATATATAGAGAGAGATGGTTTAAATGCCACTGATAAGATTATAGAGATGGTGAAAAACACGAGACATAAAGATCTTGGAGTAATAATGTTTGATGGAGTGACTCTTGGAGGATTCAATACAATAGATATAAAAAAGATCAATGAAGAGACAGGACTTCCCTGCATAATCGTTATAAGAAGAATGCCTGATATGCTTTCCATAAAAAATGCTCTAAAATATCTGAAAGATCCTGAAAAAAGAGAAAAAATGATTGAAAATGCTGGTAAAGTATATAAAATAGAATTAAAAGACAACAAAGTCCTTTATTATCAATTCTATGGATTGAAAAAAGAAGAAGCAGAGAAAATAATAAAGATAACTGCAATTCATTCCTCATTACCAGAACCTGTGAGGGTGGCGCATATAATAGCAACTGGTGTAGTAAGGGGCGAAGCCTCAAGAAAACCATAACAATATAAAAATGAAAGAGAGATTAAAATTATGCTAAAAAAATTGGTAGGAAAATATGCTGCTGATCTTGTAAAGGATGGAGATGTTATAGGTCTGGGGACAGGATCCACGACATTAGAGTTTATAAAATCCCTGGGAGAGAGAATAAAAAAAGAAGGAATAGAAGTTTATGGTATACCAACATCCTTTCAGTCCAAAATCTTAGGGATAGAAAATAAAATAAATATAGTGAGTATAGATCAGTATGTGCCAGAAAAAAGTTTTGACGGTGCAGATGAGGTGGATCCCAACAACTTTCTTATAAAGGGTAGAGGAGCTGCTCTTCTTCAGGAAAAAATTATAGATTACTCCGCAAAGGAGTTTTATGTGCTTGTAGATGAGAGTAAACTTGTTAAAAGATTGGGAGAAAAAGCCAAGATTCCTATAGAAGTAATACCCTCTGCATGGAAAATAGTCTCTGAAAAGTTAAAAGATTTGAGCCCGGAACTGAGAATGGCAGTAAAAAAAGATGGACCTGTAATCACAGATAATGGTAATTTTATTATAGATCTGAAATTTTCAGTTGAAGATCCAGAAGAAAAAGAAAAAGAGTTGAATAATATCCCGGGAGTTATAGAGAATGGCATATTCACAAGAAAATGTAAAGTTCTAATAGGAACAAAGGAAGGAGTGAAAAAAATATGAAAAAATATCTTGTTTTTAATGCATTTGGAGCTTTTGTTATAGAGAATAATAAAATACTGGATAAAAAATTTTTTAAAGATCCTAAAAATCCTATAGAGGAGATAAAAGAGTTGTATGAAAAATATCCAGATGCTGTATTTGAGAATAAAGAAATAGCAATGAAATTTAATGCGAAGCATGAGTTTCCGAATGAAGGAGGAGTTTTTTTAAGAGATAACATTGATTCTATCATGAAATTAGATAATAGATATTATATAGAACTTGTAAAAGAAAAGATAAAAAAAGCATCTGAAAGCAAGGATAAAGTGATAATCCAGGCTGTACAGGCTTTAGAACAGATAGATCAGAGTTTAAACTTTTTCTTTGAGAGACTGAGAGAATGGTACGGCTTATATTTTCCAGAGTTATGCGACAGGATAGAGAGTCACAGAGAATTTGCTGAATTTGTGAAGAATGGGGAAAGAAAAGAAAAGAGCATGGGTGCAGATTTAGAAGATGAAGATATTGAGATAATGAGGAGCTTCGCAGATGAAATTCTGGAAATGCAAAATTTTAGAGAAAATTTAGTAGATTATATAAAAGAAAATACAGAGAAACTCACTCCGAACTTATCCAATCTCATAAATCCCCTCCTTGTGGCAAAGTTAATCTCTCTGGCAGGGAGTTTGAAAAATCTTGCAATGCTTCCAGCATCCACCATTCAAGTGCTCGGTGCAGAACCTGCACTATTCAGGCATTTAAGAAAGGGCGCAAAGCCTCCGAAGCACGGTATTATTTTTCAGGACCCGAGGATACATAATGCTCCAAAATGGCAGAGAGGTAAGATAGCAAGAAGTTTAGCATCTAAGATAGCAATAGCTGCAAAACTGGATTTTTATTCAGGAGAGTTCGATGAAACACTTTCAGAGAATTTTGATATAAGATTAGATGCTATAAGAAAAAAATATAAAGAAAAGCCAAGGAAAAAGAGAATAAAGAGATAATATATTCCCTGGCTATTCAAAATATTATAGATAGGGAACAGTTACTCCACCATTTGGCATCAGAAGAATTTTACCATCCAGTTTTTCAAGATCTGAAAATTTTATAGGTTTTATGTTTATGGCTTCAAGTATCTTCTCTGGAAGCTCTGTAACTGCATAAACCTCATAATTCATTAAAGCCTCTATCATCTTTGCTGTTTTGTGCCATCCCAGTTTATATTCTCTTTTTATTCTTTCCATGGCTTCTTCAGGCGCTCCACTTTTCAGAAGCTCATAAAATGCTGATGCACCGATCCCTTTTCTGCATTCCGAAATAAGAATAAGTTTTCCTCCATCCTTTAAAGCGGGTTTTGCATTTTCCATGGCTTTCTGAGATTGATAAAGACTTATATCTAAGGGATATCTCGCAACTGTTATAACTGCATCATATTTTTCCTTTATTTTTACTGCATTGATATTTCTGGAGATTTCAGAGGCTTCATAGAAGGATTTCTCTATATCTCCATACTTTATATCAGCTATTTTCCCCTCAGAATCCAGAATCATATTTACACAGAATATGTCCTTTATTTCTTTCATAAATCTGCATACTTCCATCATCTCTTCATGTACGGGATTTCCCTCCAGTTTTAATGGTTTAGCATTTTTATTCAGTGCATGTCTATGGTTTCTTTCTATTGTTTCAAACTTTGCTATGCCCGGAAGAAAACTTTTTCTTCCGCCTGTGAATCCAGCGAAATAATGTGGTTCCACAGATGTAATGACTATTATTTTATCATTTTTTTCTATTTCGCTGTTTAAAAATACTTTATTTCCAAAGGATGTTTCTAAAAAATAAGTGAACTCTGATCTTTTTGCATCATGAATTATAACATTCTTTTCTGTTCTCAGGGTTTCTCTGATCCATTTTCTCTCAGGCGCCCTGTGTGAGCCGGTAGCAACTATAATTTTATCTCCAGAACGTATCTCTATATTCTCCATGATCCTCTCTGTCTTTGTGGGTCTCTGATTATCGTTCACTATATAGGTCACATCCTCATCAGCAAAATCCTTTAACGCATCCACACATTTTCTGACGATCTCTTTTTCATCAGAGGTACTCTTCTTGGGTAAAATGATATCTACATCTTTAAGGTCTATTTTAACAGTTCTATCTCCGTAGGAGACTCTCATTTCCATTACCCTATGTAATCTTCCTTTATCTTTTCTTCTTCAGTACCCTCAAGCCTCTTTATGTTTTTTAAAAACTCCTCTGTTTTTTTGACTCTTTCATCAAGCTTCTTAAAGCTGATCCTGATCCCGAAGATCTCTGTAACAACTTTCAGAACAGCCTTTGCGGCCTTGGGCGAAACAAGGTACCCTGGACATTCACCGAGAAGACACGTTCCTTTTATCCCTCTCAGTTTTCCTATCCCTAAGAGAAGTCCAGCAGCACCGACTATACTCCCATCCTTCATAAATGTAATACCAAGATTATCGTACTCCTTCACCATCTCAGGATCTGTCACCGCACCAAAGACTCTATCTCCTGCCTCCTTTGTGGCAAATCCTCCAAGTGTAAATATACTTTTTACATCGTACTTTTCTACATAATCCAGAACTTTGGATGCTATTTCGTAATGACCAAAAATATCTACTGCCTGAGCCTCTCCAGCCAAAAATATCATGTCCTTTTTTCCTTTATAATAATAAAATTCATTTTTTATGAGTTCCAGCTCTGATTTTCCTTTTATTAAGGCCTGATGTGGCATATAAGGAGAGTAAAGATCAGCGAACTTCTTGGCTTTTAACTCAGAGATCAGGTAATCCACAGCGATCTTTCCAACCAATCCCACTCCGGGGAGACCCTCTATAAGTATAGAATCTTTTAATTCCGGATTGTCTTTTTCAACTATGAAGGTTTCCATGTTCTCTATTTTTCTCATGTGTATAAATATCTATTGTTCATTTTGGATAGCATTGATTAAAACACAGAGTAACTCACAGCCGGGCGCGGATTCGAACCGCGGTCGCTGGCTCCAAAGGCCTGCAGGATTGTCCCCTACCCTACCCGGCTACAATTAAAATTTCTCATAGTTCTATATAAAGTTTTCTTAAGCTATAAAAGCTTTAATTCTCCTGTATATCTATCTATTTCTTCATCCCTCCATGGCCCTATCCCCATACATGTTACCGTACCAGGAGGTACCTGTGTCATTCCTGCATCTCTTATCAGAACTGCAGGGATCTCCTCTTTTATCCTCTCATATAACTCTAAAAGCTTCTCTTTGTTCTCTATTTTCAGAACTATTTTTTTCTGGCCCTCCTCTAACCACTCTCTGTAGATACTCGGATGATTCTTTTTACAGATCTCTGCCGATGACAGCGAAGCATGAGCTACCTGAACTGCTATCTTCCCCTTTCCAAGTTTTAAATCATTTCTGATTACTATGACCTGTTTCATCTCTTCACATCCAGAAGCACAAGATCTTCTGTATTCTCAACAAAGACTGTAACATTTTTTCCTTTACAATTATATAGATCTATTCCATGTTCTAAAAACGCTTTTGCATCTTCAGAGTATACAGAGATCCTATATTTCCCCACATATAAATAGAGATGCCCTCTAATATTCTCCACATCTCTAACAACTCCCTCCCCCCAGAATTTTCCAGATGGTATCTCACCGTTGAGATCGTATACATGAATATCCTCAGAGATTATTCTTGCTTCCCCCACAAGCATCTCTTCAGACCTGAAATATTTATAGACCCCTGAGATCTCAACGATATAATCCTCAAATACCTCTTCTTTAATATAAGCTTTTACTGTTCCTGTTTTATCTTCAATCTCTATCAGATATCCACCATAGTAGTACCTTTTTGATTTTACCTTTCCTCTGACAGTGTAAACATTGTTCAACTTGAGATCGCATATTTTTTCTATGTTCTTTCCTGAATTTTCATAATAAAGACAGAAAAATTCTTTTTTTAATATTCCGTAAGCTTTAATATAATCCCCAAAATCAGAGTTTATGTCTATTTTTATATCATTTATATAACATCCATCTTCTCTCTTCTCTATTTTTCCTTCCATATAATCGCATTTTAAAGGAAATATTTCCTGTATAATAAGTTTATCTTTCTCTATTCTCCCTATGATCCCTCCAAATCCATTAAAATCAAAGTTTTCATGGAAAACATAAGATCCAAGACATGTTTTAACTTTATTCTCTTCAACATAACAGGGAAAAAAAGACTCATTTAGCTTATATATAATGAGTTTTTCGGGATATATCTGAAACTCCGGAAATCCTCTCTTTACATACTTCTCAGGTGTTCTTTTCAAAACTCCCTCAACAACAACATAGTCTCCTATATTTCTCTCCTCCGAGGAGAATATCTCTATTCCATTCACAACAAAAAATTTTTCATAATCCTCAGAAACTACTCCTTTCAAAACAACGTATTTCTCCAAATATTTTTCGGGATCTGAGGAGATCTCCTCAGGTGTCGTATACAGAGATAAAATAAACAGTGAACTCAATCCTATTGAGGATGTTATCAGTGCCACTCCCAGCAGTGTTTTGTTTTCCATGTACTTTGTTTTTAAAAGATTTTAAAAAAGTATCGATGCTAAGAAAGTTTTATATCTCTCATCTTATTTATCCCAGAACCTTTTTCCTTTTTCCCTCCCATTCTATAACTTTTATAAATAAGAAATAAAGAGGCTTTATGAGTCGATCCATCAAACCTTTACTGAAATAAATTTTTCCAATTTTCTTCGCCCAATAAACATCATGTCGCAAACATTTTATCAGTAATTCTTTTTGCAAATCACTCATTTGCTCTTTTTTGAACCAATCCTTCTCTTTTAATTTGCCCATGGGGACAAAAAATAATGGAACGATCAATGATGGAAAATCTTTCAATTCATCCATCAATTCGATTGTTTTTATTACGTCATTATCTGTTTCTTCTGGCAATCCTGTCACCAACGTGCAGGCAGGAATTAGATGATTATCTCTCAGGATCCCTGCTCCCTGGACAACAACCTCAGGCCATTCCTCGGCTTTAAATGGCTTTGCTTTAGCTGGCATTATTTTCTTTGCCAATCTAACTGAACCAGTTTCTATTCCCATCTCAGCTCCCCACCAAGATTGGCTTTCATCGCAAATGATTTCAGAACATTTTTCAATTAACTTGGGCTTTGCTGCCACAGCCGCAAAAGATGCGTGGCTCCAACTCAAGGTTTTATAATACTTTTTTGCCAATCTATTCAATTTCAAAACTTTTTCCTCATCTGGCACAACGCCTTTTTGCCCATATAGAGGAATATCTTCAGCATGAATGATCCCGCCAGTAATTCCAGCATTCGCATTCACGCTGAGCTCTTTTTCAATTTTTTCATACGGATACCATCTCAATGGACGCAGCGTAACCGAACAAAACTTGCATCCACGAGGACATCCCCTTCCAACTTCAATCAATCCATTTATCGAAGGATTCTTTATTTCAGAAATTTCATTTAGTGTTGGGCATTCCTCTGCCTTTAATTCGACGAACCTATGCAATTCTTTTCCTTTCAAAGCATCAGCAAAAATCTCAAGAGCCTTTTCATGCTCGCCTTCCCCATCGATAACGCAGTCTATTCCATATTTATCCATGAATCTCTGATTCAATTTAAACTGCCATACTCCAGGACCACCGACAATTGTTTTCGCTCCTTTTTCCTTGGCTTTTTTGTATGAATTACTTTCGAATAACAATCTAAAATATCTTGCTAGGTATGGCTCTCCAGTTTTTAGGATACCTGCGAAAGTCGTTGAAGATGGTCCCCATCCAAATGGATCCATGACAGAGATTCCAATGACCTTTGGATTGAATCTATCAATATAATCTGGATAAACTGTTTTCACATCAAAACCTGAATCGATCAACTTTGCCTCTATTTTTCTCAATCCATATGGGGCTTCTATCGGCAGGCCATCGATCGTCTTTATTTTTGGAAAAAATAGAAAGCGAAACAGCCACTCTGGTAACCAATTTGGGGGAGCGGATGTTCCAAATCCTAAAAATTCTTTATGATGATGGTTTGACATTAAAGTTTTGTCGGCGGTCAAGACTATGTCAGTCATTCTAACCAATCCTTAAATTATCGGATCACTCTGTTCAGCAAAAACATTACCATAAGGATCAAAGATAGTACAACGGAGATCAGAATCAAGTTTCTATCATTTCCGAATATGATTGGAATCGGACCTATCATCACTACTCCTCCTGTCTTCACATCAACACCCGAAAAAGAATAAAGCAAAATCAGAAAAATTCCTATGAAAATTAAAACAAATCCTAAAAATAAGATTTTATCATTCATTCTATCACCAATCTTTCATATGCTTCTTTATTGTTTATGCATCCAGGATCGGGAGCAAGATAATCTCCAAAGTATCCATATGCTCTTGCCCTGCATCCTCCACAGTAGTATCTGTAATCACAGTTCCCACAGGAGTTTAATATGTCTTTGTTTCTCAATTCTCTAAAAATTTTGTTTTTCTCCCATATTTCTTCAAAATTATCATTTTTTATGTTCCCTACGGTCAATGGAAAGAATACACATGGATCAATATTCCCATTGGGTCTTATCGCGCAGTAGAACCTCCCGGCTCCACAGCCTCCAATAAATTCGGCTAAGTCTACTAATTTTCCTTTAAGCTCTAAAGTATAGAAATGAGTTGGAATAGTTTTTCTATCTCCAAACTCTTTTTCCAATGCAACTCTGGCAAACTGCGGAGCTGTACTCAGGACGTTTACCTTACTTGTTTTCAATTTCTCATAAAGCATTTTCAATAATTCCTCTCTTTCATCAGGAGTTAAGTCGTTTTCTACAATAAACTTTCCTCTCCCTGTGGGAACAAAGTTATAAGCCATAAACCAATTAACACCAATTTTTTCACAGAGATCTATTATCTCCGGAATCTCTTTATAGTTGTAATGAGTCGCAGTTGTTGCAATGTTTACAAAAAATCCTTCTTTTAAGCAGTTCTTTATTCCTTTCATCGTCTTTTCAAAAGCACCTGGAACGCCTCTGAATGAATCATGAGTCTCTGCATCTTTGCCATCTAAAGAAATCTGAACGAATTGTATGCCTGCTTTTTTCATTTCTTTTGCCTTTTCCTCAGTTATAAGCGTACCATTTGTTGCCATTGCAACGTATATTCCTTTATCTGCTGCGTATCTTGCAAGTTCTAAGATATCTGGCCTGACAAGAGGCTCTCCTCCTGAAAATGCGATTATTGGAACTCCTGCTTTATCCAATTTATCTATTGTCTCCTTTGCTTCTTCTGTAGTGAGTTCATCTGGTAAAGGCTTTCCTGCGGTAGCATAACAATGTTTACATTTTAAATTACATGCATATGTAATATCCCATACAACTAAGAATGGTGCTCCAGAGACAAATGGCTTCTCTATCCCGAATTTTGCAATCCCTCTGAGGACATTTGCCAGTCCCTTACGCCATGAGGGATCAGAAAATTTTTCCTTTAATTCATCTTCCGATATTCCAAACGCTTTTCCCCCTGTCTTCAAGATCCCACTCAAGAACTTTTCTGCCGCTTTACACTTAAAACATGCTTCTTTTCTCTCACCTATCCATAATTCAAGAGCTACTTCAAGCCTGTTTTTTTTGCAGGTCTCACAGTAGCATGAAACTCCTTTAAGCAGTTTTCTAGTTGCTGGATTTCCAATCGTTGATTTCAAAATCTGTATTGTATTTACGGTATTCATCTTATCACCTCCATCAAATTCAGTACTGAGTAAGAAGCTCTTGTTATTCCCATACTTTTTTCTGTCGTATCCGTGCCTACAAGGTATAAATTTTTTATAGGTGTAAGATTGCCAGGCATTTTTTGGTTTATACACCATGCAGCTTTTTCCGGAACTAAAACCTGCCAGTGTATAAAGTCTATATCCTCTTCAATCTCCGGGAAAATCCTTTTTATACCATCTAATGCTTTTTTCTTTTCCTCTTCCAGATTGTATTCTTTTGGAAGAACGAATCCAAATCCTACAAGCTGTTTTCCTTCAGGCGCTAAGTCAGGATCATAGTTTGAGACAGGTACGACCCAGCATTTAGGGTCTATCCATATCTCACTGCCCATCTTATCAAAATATTTTTTATTCAGTCCCAGCCACAATGTCAGGGTATAAACTTTTTCCAGTTTTCTTAATTCTCTCTCATAGTCTTCAGGGACCTCTACTATATTCGGCAACTCAGAAGCATATCCAGAGTATATCACCATTTTTCCTTTATATTCTCTTTTCTGAGTTTTCACTCCTATAGCTGTGTTATTCTCTGTTAAAATCTCCTTTACTTCTTCCCCCGTTTTGATCTCTGCGTTCAGAGACTGCACTATACAGTTGATTATCGTTCTTATCCCCCCCTTGGGATATCCCTGGTCCTCTGCACCTTTCTTTGTCAATAATTTGATTATTTTGGATAGATACGCCTGAGGATCGATACCGTATACACTTATGGCTCCTTTGCTCCTACTCTTATAATCTAAACTATCTAAAAACCTTGCTACAGACGCTTTTTTAGAATCAACCCCTGTCATAAAGTAACACAGGGTATCCACAAATGACATTGTTTTTTCACTCAGATTCCTGTTTTTCAGGAGCCCATGTACAGAAACACCCGAAAAATCCTCACCCAGCAATCTCCTTCCATACATGGAGATCAGAGCATGCAACAGGACAGCTCTATCCTTTTTCGGAAGAAGAGAAAATGTAGAAAAAGATTTCAGATTCCATGGGAATGAATAAACTTTATCCCCATCTCTTACATAGTATTCACCGTGATAAATAAACTCAGGAGAAATATCAAAATATTCCTCAATCAATTTTCTTAAAGGACCATTTTCCAGCCTGGTAATAATATGAGGACCATTATCTATGGTATATCCATTCAATTTATAACTCTGACATATACCTCCTACTTTCTCTTTTTCCAGAATTAAGACTTTTTTTCCATTTTTTGATAAAACAAGTGCAGAAAGCAAACCGCTGACTCCAGCTCCTATCACAATTGCATCATACACTACTATGCACCTCTTTTTCTATGAATTTCTCTAAATTTTCTATTTTAAAAAGAAGTTCTCTAATATGATCCTGTTTTTCTTTATTTTCATAGTGTTTCAATTTCTCTTTTAAAGGTTTTATATTTTCAAAGAGGGTTTCTTTTAACATAGAGATATAAAACTCTTTAAAATCTTTCTTTGCCATATAAAAATGTGTTCTGACATCTTTCATTTTTATTATAAAATTTTTTTTAACAAGCTCATTTAGATATACACTTATTGAAGAGATACTGTACCCAGTTCTATCCTTTATCTCTTTCATTGTTAAAGGTTTATTTGACAGTAAAATTGTGGCAAATATAAATCCAGAACCCTCACTCATTCCCAGAAAACCTGAAATTCTCACTATATCCTGAATAATTTTTTCTCTGATATCCATATGATCACCTTTTATATTTTTCAGAAATTTCTGAAATTTCAGAGTTTATAAATCTTTCGATGAAAGGTATTTTAAAGATAAAAATTAATATCCATGCATGAGGAATACCATAATAGTAATATGTATCATTGCTTTGGTTCTCTTGGGATTCCTGTTTCTCCCAAGAGGTGGGAAGGATACTACTCCAGAAACAAAAATATTGCCACCACAAACAACAAAACCACAGTTAAAAGGAAGAACAATAGAATGTGAGATGAAAAAATACACAGATGACGGAAGAATAGGAATTACTGTCCATTATGTGACACAGGATGCAAATTCTACAATCGTAAATGTATTCTTTAAAAATATATCCGAAAAACGACAGCCAATTAATTTAAAGGATGTCTATCTTGAGGATAGGGCAAAGAACATTCTTCCTCTCAAAAGATATAAGATAACATGGCATACTTCTAATATCCTCGATACAGAGATCCATTTCTTGGATCCCGGAGAAGGTGTAAGAGTTGATTACTACTTCGAAAAAACAGAGAAACTTCTGAGATATTTTGCATTCAGGAATATATATTATGAAAATTTTGAATATACTATATGGAAAGTTAAAATAATTTATTAAATCAATCGTAACGGGCCGTGAGGGATTCGAACCCCCGACAGGCAGGTTAAGAGCCTGCTGCTCTACCAGACTGAGCTAACGGCCCAATAAAGTTGTGAGTGTTTTACAATATAAATCTTTCTACTCCTCCCACCCCTCTATTTCTACTGGAAAGCACATTTAATATCGATTTTCATATGTACTATGATATTAATATCCCCATTATCTCTCTTTCTTCAGATATATATATTTTACTCTGTGAGAAACTCTATGATAAAACCTCATTTTTTTTCATACATACAAAAATCAGCTTTTCTCCAGAGGAAATAAAGGGGTCAGGTAAAAGTATTTATACCCATCACCCTTTTCTATATTGATGAAGCAAAGGAGTCTTGAAGAACTATTTGATCAGTGCATTAATAGAAGAATGATAATCAAAAACAAAGATACCTTAAGACATTCCTATACTCCAGATGTACTTCCTCACAGAGATAAAGAGATAGAAAAACTGGCATTTCCATTGATATCCACCCTTAAAGGAGAAACGCCTTCTAATATTTTAGTTTACGGAAAGACAGGAACAGGTAAGACAGCAGTTGTTAAGTATGTTGGTAAAGCGCTTGTTAAAAAGGTGGGTGGGAAATTCTACTCAAGACCCTCAATAAAAAGAATAAAACCTGACTTTGAGGTGGAGAATCACGACAACACCCCTCTTTACTTTATATACATAAACTGTGAAGTTGTGGATACGCAGTACAGGATGCTTGCAAAACTCTGTGAGTACTTAGGAGAGTCTGTACCACTCACAGGATGGCCTACTGATAAGGTATATGATATATTTTTCAATGCGCTCGACAGCTCAAAGAAGCTTGTTGTGGTGATTCTGGATGAAATTGACAAACTCCTGAAAAAATCGAGTGAGGATATACTTTATAATTTATCTCGAATAAACACAGATCTGAAAAATGCAAAGCTGAGTATCATAGGAATCTCTAATGATCTAAATTTTATAGAGTTTCTTGATCCCAGAATAAAAAGCTCCTTGGGCGAGGAGGAGATAATATTTCCACCATATGATGCTGTTCAGCTTGTGGATATCCTCAACCAGAGGGCTGAGGAGGCTTTTTACCCTGATGTTGTTGGTCCAGGAGTCATTCAGCTTTGTGCTGCTTTTGCAGCACAGGAGCATGGAGATGCAAGAAGAGCCTTAGATCTTCTCAGAATATCTGCTGAAATAGCAGAAAGAGAAAATTCCAAGAAAATTGAGGAAAGGCACGTTAAAGAAGCACAGATAAAGACTGAGAACGATAGAATTGTTGAAGTTTTAAGAACACTTCCGACCCAGAGCAAGATAGTTCTTTACTCTGTTGTGCTTCTTGAGAAGTACAATACATCAACAATCATCACTGGAGATGTTTACTCTGTTTACAAAGATCTCTGTAGACTCTCAGGCCAGGATATTCTCACACAGAGAAGGGTTTCTGATCTCATCTCAGAACTTGATCTACTCGGTATCCTCAATGCCAAGATAATCAATAAGGGAAGATACGGGAGAACTAAGGAGATAAGGCTTGGTGTTCCGATAAATCAGATAAAAAGAGAGCTGGAGAAGGATTATAAGATAGAGAGAATCTCCTACTATGTTCCTCCTGTTCAACATAAATTAGGGTAATTGAATGGCAACAGAGACCAAAAAAATTATGGACGTCTTAGAGGGAGATGTATGGAATGTGGCATCCATTTTTTATGAAAATAACATTATTCTTACAAAAGATCTCTACGATTATATTATAGAAGAGAAAATCGATCTGAAAACATTAAAGGAGTATATAAAATATCTGCAGGAGAATAATATAGTTATAGCAGATAGATCCACCCTTCTGGATATATACTTACCAAAAATGAAGGAAAAAGAGTTTGAATTTGAAAAAAAAGAAACAATTCTTGATAAAATAACAGAAAAGAAAATAGAACAGAGTGTAAAGACAAGAGATATACCGGCAAAGGATATAGACCCGGATATAAAGATTATAAAAACTATGGAGACAGACAGTGAGGGAAGCTTTGAAGATTTTTTAAAGAACTTCAGAGATAGATATGAAAAAATTTCCAAGATTTTTAGAGAAAGAATAAATATGAGAGATTTTCAGAGTATAAATACCCTGAAGAAAGGAGAAAATGTTAAAGTTGTTGGGATGGTAAGGGAAAAATTAAATGCAAAGACAAAAAATGTTATACTCACGATAGAAGATCTCTCAGGATCTATCAAGGTTTTCATATCCAAGAACTCTAATATAAACACAGATCTGATATTTGAAGATGAGGTAATAGGTGTGGAGGGAAAATGTGGAGGAAATATAATATACGCTCAGAATATAGAGTTTCCAGATATACCCCTTGTGAGAGAGGTAAATAAAAGTGAGGTGGATATATATGCTGTTCTTCTATCCGATCTACATGTGGGGAGCAAAAATTTTCTCGAAAAAGAATTTTTGAGACTTTTAAAATGGCTCAATCTAAAAATAGGAGACGAAAAACAGAAGAGAACAGCATCAAAGGTAAAATACATTCTTATCGGAGGAGATGTGGTAGATGGGATTGGAGTATACCCGAATCAGAAAAACGACCTCGAGATACTGAGTATATATGAGCAGTATGAAAAATTATATGAGTTGCTTTCTCTTGTGCCCGATTACATTCAGATCATAATCTCTCCTGGGAATCATGATGTTATCAGTCCAGGCATCCCGCAGATTCCCATCCCGAAGGAGTTTGCTCCGGAGATTTATGGGATGGATAATGTTACCATGACAGGAAATCCTGCCTTTCTTTCCATACATGGTGTCAAGACCCTTGTTTATCATGGGGATACGATATTTGATATTATAGAGAGGATCAGAGTTCCACAGAATGATGTGATCTCCCCCATGGTCCAGATGCTTAGAAAAAGACATTTGGCACCTATGTATGGGAGAAAGACAGGTATTATCCCGGCAAGAGAGGATTATCTTGTTATAGAGGATGTACCAGATCTTTTTCATACAGGACATGTTCATGTTAATGGTCATACAGTTTACAGGGGTACAACTCTTATAAACTCAGGGACATGGCAGGCGCAAACAGAGTATCAGGTCTTAAGAAATATGATACCAACTCCATGTAGGGTACCCATCTTTAACCTGAAAACACATAAAACAATGATAACAAATTTCAGATAAATTTTTAAGGATTTATCAGATAGAGTTATCATGTTTGATTTTCCCGTTGGCGAGAAGAAAGAGAGCTTTGATAGCAATGAGTTTGATATAGAAACTTATATTTACTTTCTTATGGAAGATAGATTTACCGGAGTGGTAAGGGTGGAGGGAGAGGAAACGGGCAGGATACTGATCATTGATGGCATTCCATACTGTGCTATTATAGATGACAGGGCTGGAAATGAGGCCATAGATGAGATCATGAAGATTAAAGGGAGGGTGAATGTTTATTTTCTGGAGAAGGAAAGAGCTTCATACACGTTTCACTGGTACAGTATAGTGAGAAGATACCCTGTAGTTTCATGGAAACCCAGGAGGAAGGGAGAACTCAGAAGAGAGGATATAGAAAGAAATAGGCTAATGGAAGCCCTTGGGATCAAAAAACCTTCAAAAACTGAAATAAAAAAGATTTTAGAGACAGAAGGCATGAGTTTTTTGATGAAAAATTAAAGATTTTCTCTGAGTGATTTTAAATCTGCTTCAAGTTTTATTTTTTTGGATTTAAGTTCTTTCAATTCTATTTTTAATTTTTCTTCTACTTCTCTTAATGCATTAATTCTTTTTTCCATAGAATTAATTAATTCTTCTTTTTCAGTTAGATTTCTATCCAGATTTTCAAGTTTCTCATTTTTTATCTCAATTTCATATAATATCTTTTCAAGTGCCTTTTCTTTCTCTTCCTTCTCTTTTTCCAGTTCTGAGACTTCATTTTTCAGAATTTCAAATTTTTTCTGCAGGCCTTCGAACTCCAGTTCCTTTTCAATCATTTCTTCTCTTTTTTCTTCAAGGTCTTTGTATTCCTCCTCTTTTTTCAGAAGATCTTTTTTCCACTGCTCAAGAGAAAGGCTTTTCTGTTGCAGTTCCAGTTCTCTCCTGTTCAGCTCAGCTTCTTTTTCGAGCAGTGATTTTTCATGTTTATTTAGATTTTTCTCTCTTTTTGCAATATCCTCTATCTTTTTTATTGCTTTTTCTTTTTCTACATTTAAATCTTCTATTCTTTCCCTTAGATCCTTTATTCTCCTCTCTAATTCTGGCAAAGTCTCTATTTTCTGATTTATCTGTTTTTCTTTTTCTTCTAAATATTTTTTAGTTTTTTTTATCTCATATTTCTCTTTTATTAGATCATCTCTCTCCTTAAATATCCTTTTTTCCAATTCCAATACATTCTGATGGGATTTCAGGATATTATTAAGATTTTCATTGATTTTTTTAATGTTCACTGCTATTTCTTTCTCATATTTATCCAGTTCCCTTTTTCTTGAGCTCAATATTTCTTCCAATTTTTTTATATTTTCTTCCCCGAATCTTATATTCTCCTCATGTTTTTCCAGCTCTTTGATATAGGAATTAACAGAAGATTCAATTTTTTCTGCAATTTCATGATGCTTTTTTACCGTTTCAGTATTTTCAATAGCTTTTTCCACGAGTCCCTTGTATATCGTAATCTGCTCTTTAATATAATTTAAAGTTTTTCTATCTTCTTCTGAGATACCAAATGGCATTTAGTCACCTTTATTTTTTAATAAACAAAACTTTATAAAACTTTCTTTCTAATTATTCATATGCAGAATGTTAAGGTCATCACAGTTGCATCAGGTAAAGGAGGTACAGGAAAGACAACAACTACGGCAAATCTGGGAATTGCCCTGGCAGAACTCAATAAACAGACAATTATTCTGGATGCAGATATAGCAATGGCTAACTTAGCACTTCTACTTGGGATGGAAAAGATAGATGTTACGTTACATGAGGTACTTTCAGGAGAAAAGAATATAAAGGAGGCAATATACGAGGGACCGAAAGGTGTCATGGTGGTGCCATGCGGGATCTCCCTTGCGGGATTTCAGAGATCACATCCGGAAAGACTCCAGGAAGTTCTCATGGATCTCTTAGATAAAGCGGAGTTTTTACTCATAGATGCACCGGCGGGACTGGGTAAGGATAGTATAATCCCAATGGCGATTGCAGATGAGATACTTTTAGTTCTGAACCCTGAGGTTTCCTCTGTCTCTGATGGATTGAAGATAAAGATCATGGCTGATACCATAGAGACGAATGTGAGGGGGATAATTCTTAATAGAGTGAGAAAAAGAAAAGGAGAGATAGATAGAGATAAGATAGAGAAGATATTCAATCTTAAGGTTTTAGCAGAGATCCCTGAGGATACATCAGTAATAGATTCTGTGGCAAAAAGGAGGCCGGTACTTCTTACAAAACCAAACAGTTCTGCTGCAATTGCGTATAAAAGATTGGCTGCAGATCTTGTAGGACAGAAATTCGAATATAAAAAAGAGACAGTTATAAAGAGATTCATTTCATCTATTTTCGGGAGATAAAATGGCAGTTCATCCGATAGATTACAGGTATGGTAGCAGGGAGATGAGAGAGATATTCGAAGAGGAGACGAGGCTTCAGCTGATGCTGGACGTTGAGGCGGCGTTATCAAGAGCACATGCCGATCTGAATCATATACCAAAGGAAGCAGCGGAAGAGATATCAAAAAAGGCAAATACAAGGATAGTAAAAATAGAGAGAGTAAAGGAGATCGAGGAGGAGACAAAGCATGATATAATGGCGATGGTGAAGGCTTTAGCGGAAAAATGTAAATATGGAGGATATGTACATTTAGGAGCCACTTCCAATGATATAAATGACACAGCAACAGCTTTACAGTTTAAAATGGCTTTAAATATAGTTTTAGAGGATTTGGAGGAATTAAAAGAGATCTTGAAGAGACTAACTGAGGAAAATATCGATAGAGTCTGCATAGGAAGAACTCATGGGCAGCATTCCATTCCCACCACCTATGGAATGAAGTTAGGGATCTTTCTCGATGAGACAAAAAGGAACATAGAAAGAATAAAGAGAGCAAAGGAAAATATCAGGGGAAAAATGTCAGGGGCTGTTGGGACAATGGCTTCATTCGATGATGGAATAAATATACAGAAACTTGTGGGGAAGTATTTAAATATAAAAATGGCAGAGATATCCAATCAGATTGTTCAGAGGGACATATATGCGGAGATAATCTGTTCTTTAGCAATCCTCGCATCGACACTTGATAAAATAGCCCTGGAGATCAGAAACCTTCAGAGAACAGAGATAATGGAGATCGCAGAGGCATTTGGGAAAAAGCAGGTGGGGTCATCGACGATGCCACATAAAAGAAATCCGATAACATCAGAAAAGATATGTGGTCTTGCAAGAGTTATTTACTCGAATGTGTTCCCTGCGTTGTTAAACAATCCTCTGTGGCATGAGAGGGATCTTACAAACTCCTCATGTGAGAGGGTAATAATTCCGGAAACATTTGTTCTTATAGATGAGATGTTAAAAGGAATGAAAAAAACACTTGAGAATATCGTGTTTTATCCAGAAAATATAGAAAAAAATCTTGAGCTATTAAGGGGAAGGAATATGGCTGAGGCAGTAATGATAAAACTGGTCAAAAAAGGATATGACAGACAGAAAGCACATGAACTTCTAAGAATAATAGTACAGAAAGAGGGAGACTTTAAAGAAAACCTGATAAAGAACGAGACAGTGAGAAAATATCTGACTGAGAGGGAGATAGAAGAGGCGTTAAATCCAGAGAGATACATAGGATCTGCGGTGGAAATAGTGAGAGGAGTACTGAAAGAAGACTAAGAATCTATTATTTTTTTTGGAGGTGTGAATCCTTTCAGTGGTCTGTATGTTGGAAACTCTTCCCTTAATCTGTCAAATGTCTTATGTCTTGAGGTCACTACAACAAGGTGTGCTGGTGGATGTATTTTTCTCAGGGAAAATATCACCTTTCCTCCTCTCTCATCTGTTTTTGCGACTACATTTACCAGTTTTGGGGATTTTATCTCTCCACAGAGATCAAGCATTATCCTTTCAACTGTTTTTGGAGGTATAAACTTCGGATCATAGACCTTTATTTTTCCGTGTCTTACAAGATCTGCCAGTGCAGTTAGTACCTTCTTTATAGAGTCTGTTCTGAAGATAACAAAGCATACCATAAAAAGGCAGTATTCATCTTCAAATAAAAGTTTTACTTTTTGGGATCAGAAGAGAGCATCTGTACGCATATTTTTTATTTTTTTACTATTCATATTCAATTCTTCTTTTTCACAGGCTGCCTCAATATCGTCTTCAATTTTTCTTCTGGCACTTTTCTTGGATCAGAAAGATAAATTTCATGGTGAAAACCATTATAAACAAGTCCTTTCTCTTTCATCAATTCATACATATTTTCCAGGGATTCAGGTTCGGTGGAATATGGACCAATATGCAGTATCTGGACACGCTTTCCTTCCCTCATCTTCTCGAATTTAACTTCATTTACCATCTCCAGTTTTTTCTTTTTCATGATTTCCTCTCCTGCTTTCTCAACGATTTCTTCTGTCACAAAATCAGGCTGACGAATGAGAAGTTTCCATCTCCACTCTTCTCGAGGAACTTCTGTATATTGTTTACCAGAATCCACTCACCACAGACCCCCAAGTTTTGCCACTGTAAAATCTTTACCCTCTTTTTTCATCAGTTTTTTATCCCATAGGCAAGAGAATATAAAGCCCCAACATTTGCCTGAAATTCGTCTCCGCCAGGAGTACCTTTTCCCTCTATTGTCAGGAATTTCCTTCCTCAATCTCTACAATTTCAGGTGTTGTTTTTGCTGTGTAATAAGTCTTATATTCTTTTGTTAAATCAAGTTTCATTTTTTCACCTCTCCAGCATACTCCGGATAGAATCCAGCAGTTTCTCGTAGTTTTTCCTGTATTTTTCAAATATTTTAACAGGATCAACGGGCTTGAACAGCAATGGCGAACAGGAGTATATTTTTATCCGTCCTTTACGCTTAAGAGATTCCAGTACTGTATAAATCTTTGTTCTGGGAACTCCAGATCTTTCAGCAAGTAAAGTTGTACTGTTAAAACGGCTTCTGAGTAAACTCAGATAATTTTTGCTTCATACTCCGTTAACCCCACCTTTTCTAACTGTTCTACGATTCTATCTATTAATTGTAACTGGAGCGAGTTACAGAATAACAGAACATTTGAATTTTCATTTTTTTCTTTGGAATGAAAAAATATA
>Ga0190305_1000110_pt1 | contig 22078 bp, 26 predicted proteins | sample 48700723_MG_FD_161678 | JGI IMG/M metagenome (GOLD analysis project Ga0190305, IMG submission 161678) | Hydrothermal vent sediment bacterial communities from Southern Trench, Guaymas Basin, Mexico - 4870-07-2-3_MG | ecosystem: Environmental > Aquatic > Marine > Hydrothermal vents > Sediment ... | reverse complement strand
GCTCTGAGAAGCATCAATGCCCTCTTCAAAAGAGCAGATGAAGTTTTCAAAGAAAAACCAGAACTTGCAGATAGATATGCACAGTTAGCAAGAAGGATAAGCATGAGGTGCAGAGTTAGAATACCGAGGAAATGGAAAAGAAGATACTGCAAAAAATGTCAAAAATTTCTTAAACCTGGTGTGAATGCAAGAATAAGATTGCGGAACAAAAGAATTATTATAACATGTCTGGAATGTGGAAATAAAGTAAGAATTCCATATAAAAACTAACTCTTTTTAGGGCATTCTGGATTTATACAGAAAATCCATCTTCCTATCCTCAAAATAGGATATCCACATTCGCATACTTTCTTGGTATTCACGATCTTGCCCTTCTGTGGCAGAGGAAATGAGTTATCACATTTAGGATAGTTTGAACATCCCACAAATCTCTTTCCTGTTTTTTTTGATACTATTATCCTCAGATCCCCCCCACATTTCGGACATTTCCCTATAATATTGTTGTTTCTCTCTGTTGCCTTAAAAGCCTCTGCAATCTCTTTACCTATCTCCTCTTCTTTTTTCCTGAACTCCTCAAAGATCTTTATCAGTTTTCTTTTTGCCTCTTCTATTACCTCCTCCCTTTTAACCTTCCCTTCATAGACTTTCTCCATCTCCTCCTCAAAATGTCTAGTTAACTCCACAGAGACGATCTCCTGACAGTATCTCTCAAGTGTATCTATTATCCTCTCACCAAGCTCTGTGACCTCGATCTGAGTTCCCTTTATATAATTTCTGGTATAGAGGATATCGAGTATGGCAGCCCTTGTTGCTTTTGTTCCTATACCGAGTTTTTCCATTTCTTTTATTACAGAAGCGGGATTATATCTTGGAGGTGGTTTTGTCTCTTTTTCTTCCACCACTATCTTTTCTATCTTTATAATCTCATCTTTATGTAATTCAGGTAGTATCTTGTCCTCACTTTTTGTATATTTTCCATAATATCTCAGCCATCCCTCCTCTACAGTTCTTATACCTCTTGCTATAAATATGTACTTATCTACCTTTATATCAGCTTTTATGCTTTCTTTGATAGCGTTCTCAGCAAAATGAGATATAAATCTGTGCACTATCAGATCGTAAACTTTTTTCTCATTTCCAGATAATTTTCTTAATTCTCCCGTAGGATAAATTGCAGGATGAGCTGGATCTTCTTTTTTTCCCTGAATGGGTACAAGTTTTCCTTTTTTTAGAATTTCTTCTGCTAAAGAATACTCTTTTCTTAAATTTTTGAGTATTCCTCTAAAATCTATTGTTTCAGGAAGTTTTTGAGATGATGTTCTTGGATAGGATATCAACCCTGACTCATATAAACTCTGTGCTATTCTCTGAGTATTTTTTGGACTCAATCCAAAGTTTTTGTAGCATTCTGACTGTAAAGTCCCAAGATCCATTGGTATTGGAGGCTTTATTCTTTTTTTAGTCTTCTTAATGCTTTCTACTATACCATCCTTTCCCTCACAGTTCTTTCTTATCTTTTCTGCTGTTTCTTTGTTCAGTCTCTCAGGAAATAGTGCTTTTACTTCTATACCATCCTTTTCAAATAAAATATAGATCTCATAGTATATCTCAGGCTTAAACTCTCTGATCTCCTTTTCTCTCTGAACAAGAAAATAAAGAGTCGGTGTCTGAACTCTCCCTGCTGAAAGCATTATAAATCTTCCAATAGCTTTTTCAACAGATGATGAGAGGGCTTTGGATGTATTCATTCCCCATATCCAGTCTAACTCATGTCTTGTTAATCCAGATTCTATCATGGGGAAATCAAGAGGAAGCAGATTCTCAAAGGCTTCCTGAAGTTCCTTTTTTGTAAGCGTTGAGAACTTCATCCTCCTTGTCCTTTCGGGGTCCGCTCTGCATGCGAACCTCAGTGCATTATATCCTATAACACTTCCCTCTGTATCATAATCGCATGCATTTACAAACTCTTTACACTTTTTAGACAGTTTTTTCAAAGTTTTTTCATAATCCCTTACATATTTGGAATTTTCATTATATTTATATACAGGTACCCAGATATAATCAAAAAAGGGGTAGTCATCTATGGGTCTCGCCTGTCTCAGAGAATATATATGGCCTACAGCAGATGCCACAATGATATTCTTGCTTTCTATGATATAATAACTCACTTTTCCATCCTTTTTCTGAATTGGTTTTCCCAGTGAACTTGCGATTTTATTAGCAACATTTGGTTTCTCTGTGAGGATAAGCATCATTGAGAACTCTGTATCTCTATCCTGTTTATAAATCTTTGGGATAAAATTCTATATCAGTGTATAAATGATCTTAATTTAAAGAAATATTTTTAAATAAAGTATAAGATACCTCTGTATGATTGCCATTGAGACACATGGATTGACAAAGGAATTTAATGGCCTGATCGCAGTTGATAATCTCAATCTGAAAATAAAAAAAGGAGAGCTTTTTTCACTTCTTGGACCGAATGGTGCAGGAAAGACAACGACTATAAAAATGCTCTCCTGTCTTTTAAATCCTACACATGGAAAGATCAGGATTCTGGAATATGATGCTGTTGAACAGCCTTACGAGGTAAAAAAAGTGATAGGAGTATCGCCTCAGGAGACTGTGATATCAGAGTTTCTCAACTCATGGGAAAATCTTGAGTTAATAGGCAGACTTCATAGAATGGATAAAAAAACAATAAAAGAGAGATCAAAAGAACTTTTAGAGACATTGGGGCTTATGGAACGAGCAAAAGACCCTGTTCACAAATTATCCGGGGGGATGAAAAGAAGATTGAGTCTTATCATGGCACTGATCCATGATCCTGCGATCCTCTTTTTGGATGAGCCTACCTTGGGTCTCGATCCCCAATCACGACGGGCAATATGGGAGTATATAAGGAAGTTTAAAGGAGAGAAAACTATCCTTCTCACAACACATTATATGGAAGAGGCGGATCAGCTCTCTGATAGAATAGGAATCATAGACGAAGGAAGAATAGTTGCACTGGATACACCTGAGAGATTGAAGGAGAGGTACAGCAAAAAGAAAGTTGTGTTGGTGGAGGGAGAAAACATAGAGAATGTTAAAGGAAAGTATACAATAGATAATAACAGGTTAGTTATAGAAGATGGAGATATAAAGGGTATTGTGGAGCGTCTGTCCAAGGAGGGTGTTATTATAAAAAGTATAAAAACAGAAGAACCCACTTTGGAAGAAGTTTTTATTGAGATAACTGGAAAGGAGTTGAGAGAATGATTTTAGCATTAACTTCACGAAATATCAAGGAGATATTCAGAAACAGAATGAGGATAGGATTTCTTCTTGGAATGCCCATAGCCTTTATGCTGATATTTAATGTTGCTTTTGGAAGTTCTGGTGAAGAAATAATAAATGTGGGGATCATAGATCTTGATAACTCTGAGATCTCAGCAACATACATAGAGAATCTTGGGAATATCTCTGGAATTAATATAATTTCATACGATAATGAGGAAAATGCACTGAAGGATCTGAAAGATGGCAATATACTGGCATATATGACGATTCCTGAGCATTTTGGAGAGAATATGATGCTTATATGGAATAACAGTAATCTGGAAATAGATCTGAAGATAAAATATGACGAAACTCTTCCAAATACCGCATCCAAATTCATCTCAATCGTTACTTCATATACACTTCAGTTTTCCAGGGTGAGTATCCCCCTCAGGATAGACTCAGAGCCGATAAATATTTCATATGAAAAAAATCTTGTGAACTTTTTTGCTCCAGGAATAGTGATCTTTGGACTTATGGTACTGATACCCACGGCAGGAGGAATGATAACACATGATAAAGAGAAAGGGTTTATGGAAAGAATACTGACAACTCCTGTAACTTCAACACAGATACTTCTGGGTTACTCTCTTCCTCTTTTTATAGTGGCTCTGATCCAGATCGCTACCTATATGGGTGTAGGATTTGCTCTTGGAATGAAGATATATGGCAACATATTCCTCCTCTTTGCGGTGTATATACTGACAGCCCTCTGGTGCATAGGGATAGGGATGATCATCTCTGCATGGGCTAAAAGAGAGGATCAGGCTGAGCCATTTTCGTGGATTTTCATGATCCCTGTAGCCATGCTCTCGGGATTGTGGTTCCCCTTAGAGAACATGCATCCTGTGGTAAAAGCCATAGCAAACCTCTTCCCGAGTACATACTCTGTCAATGCGGCAAGAGCACTTGTTTTAAAAGGATCGGAGTTCAGTGCAATCTCAAACAGCATATACATTCTGGTAGTTACCACAGTCATCCTCTTTCTCGTAGGTATATTCTTATTCAAAAAACTGGTAGTAAAATGATTTCAGAAAAAGAGCTTTTTGATCTGATTGAAAAACTGAAAGAAGAGGAAAATGCTCTGATTCTTGTAGAAGGTAGAAGAGATGCAGAGTCCCTGAGAAATATTGGTGTAACTTCTGAGATAATATGCATATCGTATAGAAAAATCTATGATTTTACTTTAGATTTAATTAAAAAAGACAAAAAAATAATCATACTGACAGATTTTGATTCAAAGGGCACTCAACTGTTTAAAAAATACAGAAAGGAGCTGGAATCCATGGGAGCTAATGTAGACACTAAATACTACAGAGAATTAAAACGTTATTTAAAAAAATTCGTCAAAGGTATAGAGGATATAGACAGTTTTTTGTTCACTCTCCAAACTTCTCCCCTTTATTCATATAATCAAGAATGATCTTCATCACATCCTTTCCCCTTAAATGACCCAGACCTCCTTCTGCACATGATATCTCGTTGAAAGTTTTCACTTTATCTTTTCTCACATCCGTATTCCAGAGTAAAATAGGAACAGGATCTGAGGAATGTCTTTTTAATATTACCGGCGAAGAATGATCACCTGTTAAAACCTTTATACACTCCAGATCCTTTATTTCCGATATAAACTCTGAGTCTATTCTTTCTATCATTTTTTTCTTCAGATCAAAATTTCCATCATGAGAAGCAGAGTCTGTACCCTTTATATGCACAAAGATAAAATCGTATCTCTCGAAATTATCAGATACTGCTTTTGCCTTTGCTCTTAAATCCGTATTCACAGTTCCTGTAGCACCCTTAACATCTATTACATCCATTCCAAGGTACCTTGCCACACCTTTATAAAGAGCCCCTCCAGCTATACAGCATGCCTTTATATTGTATCTTTCTTTAAAACTTTCTACATCTTCGTAAATTCCTGCTCCCCTCAGAAGGAGATAGTTTGCTGGAAGTTTTCCCTTTTTCTTCCTCTCCTTATTAACTTCATGTTCGGAAAAGATTTTATAAGCTTTATCTACAAGTTTATTCACAATAGATGCTGTAAACTCTGCTTTTTTTTCCATAGGCTTGCATTTCAGAACTTTTACACCTGTCTTATGCGGATCTATGTCTGATATTTTGTTTGTGAGGTTTTTTCCTTTTAAAATAACTACCCCTCTATGTTCTGTTGTATGTTTGGCAATAACCTTGATACCATCTATATCCATTCCATCTATACTTTCAAGAAGCTCCTTTAATCTGTAGGCGTCTCTCCCCGCCCTCCTATCCTGTATTATGAGGTTATTATCCACTGTACCAAGGTTCACTCTGAAAGCTATATCTCCTTTTTCCAAGGAGAAACCTGCCCCCAAAGCTTCAAATGTTCCTCTTCCCCTATAATATCTGTAAGGATCGTATCCAAAAAGAGCAAGATGAGCAGTATCACTGCCAGGGATTATTCCTCTGTCAATTGTATGCATGACTCCATTTATTCCCTCTTCGCAGATTTCATCTATATTCTTTTTATTTGCTGAGATCAGAGGTGTTTTTCCTTTCCATAGTCTGTCCCCAACTCCATCCAGAATAATAAACAGGGTCTTCATGAATGATACTCCCTTACAGAAAATAAAAACCTTTTTATTGTCATGAAAAAACAGATATTATGAGTCTTGCCATAATAAATGGAGATGTTTTTGGAATTGATGAGAAGAATATTTACGTGGAAGGGAACAGAATAAAAAAAATTGGGGAGATAGATAGTTTAATCAATAAAGATACCACTGTGATAGATGCAGAAGGTAAAACTGTTATTCCAAGTTTTTTTGATTCACATACTCATTTTGCAAATATGGGTCTCAGCATGGAAAGTGATGTTTCAGATTGCAGAAGCATAGAGGAAGTTCTCGGGAGAATAAAAAAGAAAAAATTGAATGTTGTTCACGGATGGGATGAATCTCTTTTCAGGGAAAAAAGATATATACTGAGAAAAGATCTCGATATCTTTGATTTCCCTGTGATAGCATACAGAGTATGCGGTCATTTAGCTGTTCTCAACTCTTCTGCCATAGAAAATTTAGATCTTAAAGAACTCAATCCAGAGTTCTATGATCTTGAAAGGGGTATATTCAAAGAAGAAAATCTTTCAGGAATCTCAAAGATGTATCCAAAGAGTATTGAGGATTATATCAGAGGAATAGAAAACTCAACAAAACTTGCATATTCTCTTGGAGTTACAAGCATTGTGGATACTGTGACCCCCAGGATCTTCAGAGCCTACGAAAGACTGGAAAACAATGGAAAACTTGGAATAAGGGCTCATCTTTATATGAAGGCAAAGTATATTGATTATGTTGTGAAATCAGGGTTATCAAGGATAGGATCTGAAAAACTGAGATTCAATGGAATCAAGATCTTCACAGACGGATCCTTGGGAGCAAAAACAGCTGCATTAAGCTTCAATTATGTGGGGACAGAGAGCAAAGGTACATTGATCTATGAGAATGAAGAGCTTATGGAGCTGATAAAAAAAACTGATGAAAATGAACTTCAGGCGATGATACACTGCATAGGTGACAGAGCAATAGAGCAGGTACTGGATTGCTTAGAGAAAATTCCGGGAAAAATAAGACATAAAATGGAACATGTGGAGATAACAGATGAAAAAATCCGTGAGAGAATAAAAAAACTTGATGTTCCATGTTCTCTGCAGCCAAACTTTCTCAAATGGTCTGAAAACATGTATGTGGAAAGACTGGGGGATAGAGCCTCCCTGAATAATAGATATAGAAAGATGATGGAAAAAGGGATTAAGATGGGATTTGGATCTGATTGCATGCCATTTTCTCCTCTATTTGGAATAAAATGGGCTGTGAATGATCCTTATGGGGAGGGTATATCAGTAGAGGATGCTATCAGGATATACACCTATGGGAGTGCATATCTTGCATACAGAGAAAATGATCTGGGAAGTATAGAAGAAGGAAAACTTGCAGATGTAGTTATACTTTCAGATAGTATCTCCTCAGAGGATATAGAAAAAATAAAGGTGGAAAAAACGGTATTCGATGGAAAAATAGTTCTATAGTTCAGCTTCCTCTGCAAGCATTATTGGTATTCCATCTTCGATTCTGTATTTTCTTCCACATTTTTTACATACTATCTTGTTCTCTTTCTCATCCAGAAAAACATCTCCTTTGCACACAGGACATGCCAGTATATCTATCAGTTCTTTATCCATCTTTTAACCTCCGGCTATCTTTATACACAGAGGAGTTATCAGAACCTCTATGATCGCACCTATTGCAAGCAATACTATTATAAGTTTAAATGCCTGTTTCATATCTCTCAAAAAGATCCTGAACTCCTCGTCCTTTGTGGATTTTCCGAGTAGTATGGAGATTATTGTACTCAGAATCAGGTATCCAAGTTTCAATCCCATTCCTATGGAGATAAAAATTGCAGGAAGTTCAAAAATCCCATGAGGCACCAGCCCTGCAAGCAGATATCCTGCTCCCTCTGTTTCTATTATACTTCCAGAGATCACCCCCACTGTGAAGCCATTTATAAATGCTGCTATGATGGGAAAAAGTCCCAGGATCGATCCAAGGAATATGGATAATACAGCCACAAGTATATTGTTCAGGAACAGGAAAATTACTCTACCTGGTGTACTGAGATTCTCAAAGAAAGTGAATTTCTTTTCTATTCCACTGAATAAGGGAGATTCTCTAAGTGCTATATCTGGATTGTTCAGGAATACTAGGTATCCTGCTATCCATCCCGTGATAAAGATGAGAATTCCTACCAGTATAAACTTTTTATATCTTTTTATTATCTCCATAAAAATATTTTCTGACCTCATCCTTTTTAAAGATTTTCAATTTTTCATAGGTAACTTTTTCTTATTTATTAATAAAAGAAGTCATGAACAGTGTTGAGTCCGATTATTTTTCGTTTACTTAAACTGTAGAAAACTTTTGTGTTTTGATTCTTCTTTGTAACTTGATTGATTAATATATTTGATCTTTTTGTTCTTGAGTTTAGTCGTGTGGAAAATGGCGAAATAATTTCCGTACTCTACATATGATTTAGAATACCAAAAATTATTTAAGTAGATAAAACAATTATATAATGTCATTCGAGTTATATGACAGATAAGGTGTGCGATGCTGAACTCATAATTTTATTAAGAAAAAGCAAGACACGTCAAATAGTATTAGAATATTTTGTTAGTATATATCCAGAAAAATCTTATCCTTCAGAAATTGCAAGAAAAATAGATCCGAGACTGAACGAAGTTTGTGGGGCTTTGAATGGATCACCAAATAGATATCAAGAAAAAATAGTTTAGTGAAACTTGGACTTGCAAAAAAAAGAACAAACAAAAAGTTCATACTTGTATACTGCCACTCACAGGGGATGTAAGATATGGAAATTAATAAATAAGTGAACATCTAACTAACCGCTCACCTGAGTACTCAATTGAGTACTCAATTGAAGACAAAGCTTATATGTATCTTTTAAGAAAGAATAATTAGCCTGCAGGGAAAATATAGCGCTGGCGCTTTTTAAAACAAAAAACTGGAGGAGGTGATAAAATGAAGAGGAAAACAGGAGCGCTGCTCCTCGCTGGAATGATAATGGCTACGGTAGCCGTGGTGATGGCGTGGGACATGACAGATTCACACAGAGACATAGGTTCCAATAGATATATAGAAGCAGATGCCACCGTCGTAGCAAATTTCAATGAATATATGAGGGTGACTGCTTTTGACAGAGATGCCTATGGAAGATGGTACTCCTCACATCCAAGTGGATGGACTAAAGAGGTATATAGGCATTATGGAGGAGGAGTAGGAAGTACCTTTGTATCTGCCGCATGCAATGCATGGGCTATAGATCAAAATGGTGATTCAAGAGATTATGCAAGTACCTCTGCAAGGGTACCATAAATATTTTTTCTTTTTATTTTTGAAGGAAAATTATTTCAGGAGAAAATACAGAGAGGTGATCCCATGAGAAAAATACTCACCCTGACAATAGTAACGATCTTTGTATTGACAGTACCCTCTGTCTCATCCTTCACTCCTGAGAAAGGATTCTATGCAGAGTACAGATTATGGAAAGATCCGGAACTACCAGAAACAACAGCATTCGCTCTTCTGAAAGAACATAAGGAGTGGGAAGTAAAATACATATTCATAAGAGATCTTGTGTATAAATACCAGATACTGGATATAAAAAATAATATAGCAACTATCCGTATCTGTTTTGAAGGAACTGCTCTTGGATACGGACACAGGGTAACTCAGGAGGAGATATCGTTCAGACGCATCTTTGATATAAAGGTGAATCTCGATACCTTGGAAATGATAGATGACAATGGAAAATCATGGGGGAAATGGCTCTTCTGGGTGCCCATGGGATCGTACGATCACAGAAGATACATGATAATGAAGAACTGGAACGATCATGGTGAGGTAAGAGGATGGATATATGGACCATACGAAAATGATTTTTTATTTGAGATACTGCATTCACCATATATGAAAGATACAACTCATTTTTTTCAAATAAACACACTCAAAACAGTATTTGAGACCCATGAGGTGATATATCCCTCCTTCGAAGAATACGGTATTATTCCCTCATACAAGGATTACAAAACATCAGAAGGTTCTATACACTCTGGAGGATATGGAGGATACTATCTCGATGAGATCGATATAGAGTTCAGTGATGGTGTAAGGAAGATATGTCCTCCGGGCTTGCATATCATGATATTTTATGATGAAGATGGACTCCTTCTTGAATCAGCTGATGGATGGATAGATGATTTTCTTGATCAGAAACTCGGGATAGTGTTACTGGATCTGGGATTTCTATATCTAACAGATTACGGTGTTTCTGATAAGATCCTCATAGAAGAGCCAACACCAGAAACACAGAGAACTTCATTTAAAAAGGAAGTTGAGACGATGGGAAGACATAGAAGAAAATGTCAAATCTAAGACATCATTATCAACGGAACGATGCAAAAAAGACAAACATACTGTACTACATTGTTCCAATACTCATAGTGGTACTCATTGCAGTGTCCTTGGCAGTAAAAGAGAGGAGGTGATTTTTTTATGCCCAAGTAACGATAAAAAATAATTCCTTTTTTAAAAGATAAAATATTTATACTTTCTTTGTACAATTTCTTTATGGATCCACCATGCTATCTTATGGTCAACAGAGTTTTTCCTGCGGTAAAGATCTTAACTGCCAGAATTCTGTCTGAAAAATATGGTAAAACACAGAAGGAGATAGCGAAAGAATTAAATCTAAGTCAATCCATGGTAAGTAGATATTTGAATGAGAAAAAAACATTCAATAAAGAAATTTTTAGAATAAGTGAAAAAATAGCTGAAAAACTTGCTTTTGCTTTGAATAAAGAAGTTTCTACCCCTGAGATACTCGAATTTTTATGTACCACATGTTTTGAACTGCGTAAAAATAGAGAAATATGCAGTTTACATAAAATATCTGATTGTAATGTATGTTTAAATTTATATACAAAGAATTTATCTGAGAGGAGAGAAGTGATAGAGAACATGGAAAAAGCAGCAGAGATACTTGAAAAAATGACTTTAAATTCTCTAATTCCCGAAGTTAGGACAAATATAGCGATGGCAGTGAAAAATCCCAAAAGTTATCTGGAAATTGCTGCTTTTCCTGGGAGACTTACAGAGATAAAGGGAAAACTCAGGAGAATATCCAATCCTGAATTTGGAGCATCAAAACACATCTCAGGCGTACTTATCAGTGTTATGGAGAAATACCCTGAGAACAGAGCTATCCTGAATTTAAAATATAATAAAAGCCTTAAGAATATTTTAGAAGAACTTTTTACAGTTTTTTATATAAAAAGAAAAACAGATAAGGAAGAAGAGCTGGAAAAGATAATAAAAGAGAAATACAACGGAGAAGAATGCATCGTAGATCCTGGGGCATTTGGAATTGAGCCATGTCTTTACATCCTCGGAAGAACTGCTTTGGATACTGTGGAGAAAGTCAGGATGATAAATGAAAGAATAATGAGCAGATCACTCTATTAATCTCTTCACAAACTCAATATTCTCTTTAAATCCTCTCCTTTGGTCTACAGGTGTTTCCAGGATCTTGGGAATTTTTCTCAGTTCTGGATGATTTATAATCTTTCTGAATCCATCAACTCCTATTTTTCCTATACCTATATGTTCATGTCTATCTCTCTTTGATCCGAGATCAAACTTTGAGTCATTGAGATGTATGAGTTTCAGTTTTTTCAGTCCTATGCTCTCGTCGATCCTCCCTATAACTCCATCGAGGTCATTTACAATGTCATACCCGGCAGCATATGCATGGCATGTATCGAGGGTTATTCCTGTTTCAATCTCTATATTCTCTATTATATATTCCAGATCTTCGAATTTGCTTCCTATCTTACTCGCTGTATTTTCAAGAAGAAGATACACATCTGTTTCTATCCTATTCAGCGAGTCGATTATTCTCCTCAATCCGATCTTCGGATCCCTATTTGAGCCGGGATGTATATTAACATAATCTATTCCAAGGCTTTTCGCCGTTTCAAACTCCTTTATAGTATTCTCCATGGATTTTTTATGAAGTTCTTCATCCATAGAGGCTAAATTCACAAGATAGGAGTTATGGATAACAATAGGCTTTATATCCTCCTTTTTATACCTCTCTCTGAACTCCTCAACATTCTGGGGATCTTTAAATCTCCAGCTCCTCGGTGAATGTGAGAATATCTGCGCACAGTTCCCTCCTATGGATTTTATCTCATCAAAGACAGAGGGAAATCCTTTTGAAATGGAAACATGGGCACCTATTCGCATACACCTCTCTCTGTTTTTCTGTTAATATAGGTTTGGATATGAGAAGCCCTGATCTCCCAAACTTTAAATATGCAGAAAGCAAGTTTCTCTATGCTATGGATAGATAAAGAAAAACTCCTGAAAGAGCTGAAAAAATTAAATCCAAAAAAAGTTGGAGTCCAGTTTCCTGAAGGTCTCAAATCAAAGGCTATGGAGATAGCTGATCTTCTTGATTATGAGGTTTATATCTATGGAGGAAATACTTATGGAGCGTGTGACGTGGCAGATGAAGAAATGAGCTTCTGTGACTGTCTTGTTCATTTTGGACATGCAGAGATCCCAATGAAGTTCGTAATACCTGTGATATTTATGGAGGTCTATGATAATATAGACCTTATTCCATCCTTAGAAAAAAACCTTGATTTTTTAGAAAAAAAGGGTAAAAACATAGGATTGACAACAACAGTTCAACATATACTGGAGCTAAAAAATGCAGAAAGATTTTTAAAAAACAGGGGATTTAATATTTACATAGGCAAAGGCACGAGAAGAATAAAGTACGATGGCCAGATTTTAGGCTGTAACTTTTCGGTATGTAAGAGTATAGAGGATAAAGTGGATTATTTCCTTTATATCGGGACAGGATACTTTCATCCTCTGGGTATAACTCTGAATACGAAGAAAAAAGTTGTTGCCATAGATCCATATACAGGGAAGATAGTGGATATGGAAAATGAGAAGACAAAACTTTTAAAAAAGAGGTATGCAGTTATAGAGAAAGCAAAAGAAGCAGAGAGATTTGGAGTAATAGTCTCAAGAAAAAAAGGACAGTTCAGAATGAAAGAAGCATTAAATATAAAAAAAGATCTGGAAAAAATTGGAAAAAAAGCCTATATATTAATCACAGGAGAAATATATCCTGAAAAATTCAGAGGATTTAATTTTGATGCCTGTGTTATCTCAGCATGTCCGAGAATCGCAATAGATGATCAGCCGAGATATGAAAAACCTATCCTTACCGTAACTGAGGTAAATTTATTAAAAGAAACAGGAGAATATAGATTTGATGAAATAGGAGGTATATAAATGACAAGAAAAAATGGAGATTTTGTTCTCCCGGGAGATATCCTGGGGGTAAGTGAAGAATTTATTCCTGGATATGGAGTATATGAAGAAAAAGGTAAAGTTTATTCCTCAATCACAGGAATTGCAAATCTGGATTTTGAAAGAAAGAGAGCTTTTGTTGAACCCCTGACAGATATTCCACCCATCCCAAAACTTGGAGACATTGTTATCTGTGAGGTGACGGGGATAAAGGAAAAGATGGCAATGGTTGAGATCATAGCTCTGAAGAAAAACCCAAGAAGAGCATTGGCTGTTTCTCCGATGGCAAGAATATATATATCACAGACGAGCAGAAAATATGTGACAGATATCTCGCATGAGTTCAAAGAGGGCGATCTTGTCAGGGCAAAAGTTGTCAATGTAAAAAAGACGCCTATTGAACTTTCTACTGTTGGAGAGAACTTTGGTGTTATAAGAGCATACTGCTCTAAATGCAAAACTCCCTTGGAGAAAAAAAATAACAAACTGGAATGTCCCAGATGCGGCAATGTAGAACTCAGAAAAACTGCGTCTGATTACAGAAAAGGTGTTTTTTGAGGTGAAAAAATGGAGATAGAGGTGTTGAAATCTGAAAAAAATGAAATGGAGTTCAGAATCATAGGAGAAGATGACACCTTTGCAAATCTGCTGAGAAAGATTCTTCATGAAGATAATCATGTCAGTTTTGCAGCCTATAGAGTGGCACATCCTCTCACAGAGAGAGACAAGCCATTTTTCAAGATAGTCACAGATGGAAAAGAGTCTCCTGAGGAGGCATTGAAAAAAGCAGCAGAAAAAATAAAGAAACTTGCAAAGACTCTGAGAGAGGAGATCATAGATAAGGTATAAAGATGTCACTGGAAAAGTTCGGAGATTCTCTTATAAACTTTATCTATTCCCTTGCAAAATCTGAGGTAATGAAAGAGTACGACGGTATAAAGGTTCCAAACTCATGTTTAGCTGAAGCACTGACACTTTCAGATTTTGAATCACCAAGGAGGAGCGATAAACATAAAAAAGGAGATTTTGTGGAGAGAATAGTTGCAGAATCATGGATAGAAGGAAAAATAACAGAAAGAGAATGTGTGGAAATAATAAAATCCACAATTAGAAAATATGATTTAAGAGACAGAAAAGAAGAAAGAAGGGCAATGATTGAAGGCTTTAAGAATCTTTTAAATGAAATAAAAAAAAGAAGTTAAATTTTCGGTCTTCTGGGAAGCCCTCCTGGCTTTGGAGGTTTGGATTCTCTCTTTTCCTCCTCAAAGGGCGTCTTTCTTTTAGGAATCCTCGGTGTTATCTTCTTTGTCCTGTAGGTAAAGAACAGGATCACCAAGATCACCACCACAGCTATGGCAGCGTATTTGAGTTTATTGCTTGAAGGCTGTTTTTCTTTGGAGATTGTGGCTGTCTCTTCTATTGTCTGATCGCCGACAACATCCTTTGTAAAGGACTTATCCACAAAACCTGCTTTTGTGAGTCTTATCGTGTGCCCCCCTTCCTCAATGTTCTCTACGAGAATCGTTCCTTCCTCATCTGTTTTTCCCTTCATCTCGTTATCAACGAAGACATTTACCTCTGGAACAGGATTTCCCTTCTCATCTTTAACAACTATCTTTAGACTCCCTGTTTTCACAGGAGGAGGAGTTGTCACAATGGTACCTGAAGCCAAAATAATGCTCTTTGTTACAGTCTTACCTCCAAAAATGTCCACATCCACAGTTTCCGTCTTGTATCCCTCAAGACTTACCTCTATTGTATATTTACCGCTATTCAACTGAAACTCTGCCTCTCCATTCTCTGCAGTTTTCTCTTCCACTATTTCTCCGTTGGATTTTATCTTCACCGAGGCATTTAGCTTATTTCCATCCTTATCCTGTACTGTTACTTTGAGTATTCCCTTCTGTGATTTGATCTCAAGTGTTTCTATATTGTACCTCTCTCTCGGCTCTACATTGAATATACTTGATTTGAACTTCTCATATCCTTCCATCTCCACCTCGATATAGTAACTTCCTGGAGCAACATTCTCTATAACAAATCCCTTATTGGATGATACAACTGTTGTAACAAGAGTTCCATCCTGTTTATAGAGCTTTACCGTGGCTCCAACTACCACCTTTCCAAGCTCATCTGAGACCACACCAAATATGGAGCCCGCTCTGTTTATGGTGATGGGATTTGTCTTTGGCTTATCAATCTTCTGACTTAAAACTACCTTGACCTTCTGATCCTCGTACCCAACTACACCCACTTCGTAAGTATGTCCGATCTCTACCTCCATCAGGAAATTTCCATCTGTATCTGGTGTAGCGGTCTGATATGGAGATGTTTTTCCATCCTGATATGCCACCACTTGGTAAGGCACCGTTCCGTCATCAAAATGAATTGTTCCTATGATAAGATCATGACCCTTTTTATACAGTTTTACTGTTATTTCGGTATCTGCACCCACAGTTATGGTCTCTGTGTATCCAGCACCTGTTCCATCGTCGTAATTGTCCTTTTCAACTCTAACGTTGTATGTTCCAGATTGCAGGGTGAATGTAGCTTTTCCCTGAGTGTCTGTTGTTTTTTCGAGAGATTCTACCTTTATTTTTGCTCCGTCTATAGGAGTGTTTTCAACTGCATCTATCACTGTGAAGGTGAGATTATACTTACTCTTCAGGACAACATTGAACGTCTTATTACCTGTGACACTGATACTGCTGGTGTAGGTTGAAAATCCAGATTTTTCCACCTTCAGTGTATAACTGCCACTTTCAACATCTGTAAACACAGCCTTTCCATCTGAATCCGTAGTGTCTGTCATTCCAGGTCCTGAAGTGGGGGTGATCGTGACTTTTGCTCCTTCAACTGGATTGTTATCTCCATCTTTCACATATACGGTAACTGTATTCTTTTTTGTAGATGCAAGTGTCACCGGTATCGTTGTATTTCCAGTTATATCATATGTATCTGAGTAGGAAGTATAATCCTCCTTTATAACAGAAAGAGCGTATGTACCGTTTGGTATATTTTCAAAGACAGCTTTTCCTTCTGAGTTTGTTGTTATGGTATTTGTACCGAGAGTTACAGTTGCTCCGGCTATTGGGTCTCCTGTCGTTGATTTGACTATCACAGTCACAGTATTCTGTCCCGGAACATTTATTATCACTATCAGAGAATCTGAGAAATCGCTCACATTTCCTGCTTTATCGACAGCTCTCACCCTCCAGAAATAGGTGTCATTCTCTAAGCTTACTGTTGGTGTATAATATGTCACATAAAGATCTGTTATTGTTGTGGCATCTGTAAAATCGTTATTTGTGGCATACTGGAAAATATACTTTTCAACTCCTGAGCCTGAGTCCGTGGCTGCTGGCCATTCAAACTTTGGCGTATTGTCCTCAACAATACTTCCGTTCTGAGGACTCCATCCCGGCCCTATAGGTGGTATCTGAGGAGGTGTCTTATCGATTATAAAGGACCATACATCTGACCACTGACTTTCTATATCCTTTGAGTTTACACACTTTACCCTCCACTCATATTCACTTTCTTCCAGGGGAGATCCCACTGTGTAACTCGTATTTGTGTTTCCTATGAGTATTCTCTGTTCTGCATTGTCCCATGTCTGTGATGTTTTTTTGTACTGTAAAATATATGTGGAAGCATCTGCGACAGTCTGCCATGAAAATGTTGGAGTTGTATCTTTTATCGCAGAGTTGTCTGCAGGAGATAGAAGAACAGGTGGCTCAGGTGCAACAGCCCCTATTGTAAATTTGAAATAGTTGGAGTATGGATTATCATCCGCACAGACTCTCCAGTAGTATGTGCCATCTTCAAGATCGTAACTCATTGTATATGTAACAGTTGTTCCTCCTGTATTGAATCCTGATGTTATCGTGAATGTGCTGGCAGGCGGAAACGAAGAAGATGTTGATATCTGAAGAGTGTAGGAGGTTGCTCCTTCAACCTTTGTAAACTCGAATGTTGGTTTTGACTCTGTTATTTCAGCGTTGTTTGGTGGGGAGATCAGGTTGGGAATATTCTGATTGACCTCAAGTTTGTAATATCCGGAGTATCCTGTGGAGAGATCTGTTTTCACTCTCCAGTAGTATACACCATTGGAAAGGCTTTCACTCAGCTCTAACTCATACTGTGTGGAGGTAATCGTTTTCTGGAGTATCGGGGCATCAAAGCTTGTATTCTGTGCTATCTGAAGCGTATATGAGGAAGCGTAGGGAACAGAACTCCACTGGAAGAGAGGTGTTGAGTCATTTGTCACTGAGTTATTTGCCGGGGAGATCAGGTCTGGAACAGGAGAAACAGTGAAGCTCCTTATTGTAGAGGAAGGGCTTATATTCCCCGCATTGTCCACAGCATAGACCCTCCAGTAGTACGTATCTTCATTCAGCTGTTCGCTCGCTGTGATGGTATAGGATGTGTTTGTGAGGTTTGCTTTTGTTATTGTACCCGCCCCTATGAAACTATCATTTGGAGATACCTGAAGTGTATAACTCCTGATCCCTGAACCAGAATCAGATGAGGCATTCCACTTTAATGTTGGTCTGACATTGTTTATCACCGCTCCGTTTGCGGGTGAACTCAATGCTGGTGCTGATGGCCTCTGATTATCATAGATTATCGTGAACTGCTTTGCATCTGTGGAGTTGGCTGTATCCTTTGTAACGATCCTCATTATAGTTGTCTGTCCCGATGCGGTGAGGTTCTGGATCTTGGCATTTACCGTGATATTGAGGGTCTCCCCCACCTCTATTCTGTATCCAGCACTATTTGGTGTTCCAGTTGCGGAGAGATGATTACTGGCTATCGTAAAGTTCCAGTTCGGGGCTGTAACGCTCTGATAATAAAACTGTCTGTTACTGTCTCCTGTTGTATTCTCAAACTTTATCTCCTTTATGGGATCTCCAGAGGTATTGTAAATTGTCACAGAATAAGTTATATATCCTGTTGTATTGATTGCCTCAGGACTTACTGTGATATTGCTCAGATGTGTCGCATTTGAAAATGAAAAAGACATTAGGATTATTATTATGAGAAAAATAGATTTTTTATTCATTTTTATCCTCCTCCAGGATTTCAATAATTTTTTCAAGAAACTCCTGCCAGTTTTTAGCATGAAGTTTACCCTTAAGTTCCACTGCCTTAAAATACAGTTCATCCGGGATGTTTTTGAATGTTATGTTTTTCATCTCTTGCCACCTTTGCTTTATATACTGTATATGATAATAATAATGTTTATCCTTTAAATAGTTTTCGGTCGGCAACATTGATTATCAACGTTTACGAGAACTTTTATCGAACTTCTGGATCACTATATGAGCAGAAGTTTCCTCAACTCCTTTTATTGAGTTTATTTCATTGAGCGTTTCATCAAGTTTAGATTTGTTCACGCTCACTATGGCGTCTATCTCTCCTGTAACTCTGAATATTTCCGCATGATCTATCTCTTTCAGTTTTTCAAAGGCTTCTTTCCTCAGGTTTGGTTTTATTTTGATAAATATATATGATCTACCATCATTTTTCTCCAGAAAATTTACTGCCTCCTCTGTAAGATCTATAAAGTTTCTTCCAGTCCTGATAAATTTAAGCTCTTTCAGGACTCTGAGATGGTTATTTAAAGCCTGTCTTGTAATCCCCATCTCATTCGATATGATCTCCTGAGATTTCTCCACAGTGTATATGTCCACCTTTTTACTCTCATCGTACAGTTTCTTTAAAACTTCATACTCTCTCTTTGTCAACACTGTATCACCTTTTTCTTTTACATTTTAAAAGTATATACATGTCATTTTTAAATATTTTGGGAGGTGTGTAAAGAGCCTCTTTTTAAAAATAAAATTCTATTGTATACCGAGTTTTTTACTCAGATTGTGTATCACCTCCTTTACCATGGCTTTCATGTCATAATCGGGCTTCCATCCCCACTCCCTTTTAGCAGCTGAATCGTCAAGACTTTTTGGCCATGAATCTGCAGTTTTCCATCTGTATTCAATTTCAAAATCCACATATTTTTTCTTAAATATTCTACCAACTCCGAACCTACCTGGCCTGTAGCACCTATAACAAGGATTTTTTCCATAGTTATCACCTCCTAAGGTTATAATAGTAATAGAAATCCAAAAATCTTATCTTAAGATACCTATGCCTGTGTCAGGCTAAGACGTGGCGCAGGCCATCTCCTTAGAAGGAGTTAAAATTTCTTCAGTTTTTTCCTTTTCCCACAAAAAATCTCAGAATATTTCTCTCAATGAAAAATAAATCTGTAAGAGCATCCTCAAATTTTTCTATCGGATATTTTAATTTATCCTCTAACTTTACCCATGGCTCTGGGATACTTATAAGCCATAAACATGATGGTACCATATCATTCATTATCGCTGATGAATACCCTCTGAGTACAAAAACTTTCTGTCTAAGTTCCAAGTTTTAGGTGTATCTGTAATTTTCAAAAAAATTAAAGCTCATTCAGAACTTCGTTCAAAATTTTCAATGCTTTCAGAAGTTCGTTATTTGCATAGATCGAGTTACCTGTTCTGTTTGCATTATCTATATGTGTCTGTGCATCGTCCAAGAGGTTTTGAATATCCTCAGGGACAGAATCTGGAAGTTTGTTCTGAATCTCAGAGAGGAGATCGTTCACTTCCTTCAGATGATAGTGAGCCACAGGCCAGAACTCTGCTACCGGGTTTAGCTGCTCCTCCCATCTTGGCTTCCATGCCCCATAGATATCTGTATCTGTTTCATTTCCCTCTATCCAGTACACAAGAGTACCAAAAACTGTATCGATCATTTTTATATTGAATTTAAGTGTATCTTTATCTTCACTGACTGCATATTCTTTTCCTGCCTTAAAATCATAGAAATACACATCTCCTATGTATATACCCATTGGAAAATCTGGAGGGGTATAACCATAAGTATATGCATTTCTGCGATCTCCCCATAGATATAACACATCTTCTTCTGTATAGTAATCTGCAACAGGAATCCTGAACAAGCATGGATCTATGGCATCTGTAACTTTGAACTCCTTCCCGTTAGGCAGATGTTTTCCATAAATCTCCCATGCATCTGCTCCTCCATCAGACCAGTTACCGGGAGTTCCATCAGGATCAGCTCTGTTGTCATCCCAGAAAACAAGATCCCCCGTTAGCCATGGGGATGTCTGAGTATTCACTGCTGTACATACTGGAAATTCTGTTCCATCAGCAATAGAATATCCATAAATATCCGGCGTTGTTTAAATCTTTTTTTCAATTGCCGTGGAATCATTAGATAAAGGATATTCATCCCCCTATGGTCATGTGGTGATGAGAAAATTTAGTGCCAGAGACCATTCATGAAAACATTTTTAAACTCTCTCCGTAAGATTTAAAATGCATTATATTTTGGAGGAAAAGAAATGAAAATAGAAGAATTAGGTCCGAGAAGTAGAGAAGTAGAAACAATTTTTAAAGTTGTTTCCCTTGGAGAAGAAAAAGAAGTAGTTTCCAGAATGGATGGATCCTCCCATAAACTGGTGGAGGCTCTTGTTGGAGATGAGACAGGAACGGTCATAATGACTCTCTGGGACGATGATGTAAACACAGTGAAAAAAGGAAAAACATATAAACTGGAAAACGGATACACAAGCCTGTTTAAAGGATCTGTGAGATTGAATTCTGGTAGATATGGAAAAATAGAGGAAGTAGATGAAGAAATAGAGGTTAATTCTGATAATAACATATCAGAAAAGGAATTCAGAAGAGAATACAGAAGGAGATACTGAAACATTCAAGTTTAAATGATTTTCAATACCTGAAGAAAACAGTAATCTTTTTAAATGGAGGGGAACATAAGAAATTTAAAGAACAGAAATGAGAATTCGCTTCTGCAATTCTGTTTTTGTTCTTAAAAAGTTCAGAGTGCAAACTCTGAGGAGATGAAAAAAATGAAAGGAATAGTAAAATGGTATAATTCCAGAAAAGGATATGGATTTATTGGTGGAGATGACGGAGTAGATGTCTTCGTTCACCGAACATCCATACCTGCAGGAACCTTCCTCAATGAGGGAGATAAAGTTGAATTTGAGGTAGAAGATTCGGAAAAAGGGCCAAAGGCCGTTAACGTGAAGAAGTTATAAGACCTGGGGGTTTTACTTCTTTAGCTTTTTACTTCTTTTTTATTATTTTTAGTTACCGCTGGATCTCTTCTTTTCTGTATCTCTGCTCCATAAAATCTACAAAGAGAGAGAAAATCGCTGGGGTAAGGTAAATCCAGTTCACGATCTTACCTCTTTAACTCAGGAAGTATATTATTCAGATACGTACATCTCTGTTCCTCCTCGGTATACGTTATAGTTTCATAGCAGAAATGATTTAAATATTTTATCATTAACCCAAAAAATATATACCCCGAGAAGAAAAGAAGGATCAATGAAACATCAGTCCTTCCTCACTCCACGATGCAAAATATTTGTGGATATATACAAGTCCACAGATATAAACAGGGAAAAATGTGTTGTCTGTAAGGGTAGATTATTTTGCGGGCTTTCAAAATGTCCTATTCTTGCACAGATAAAGGTGCAGAAGAGAGTGAGTCTTGATCGCGAGTTTTTTGGACCTTCGCCTTCTTTGTTCGTCGGCTGGAAAAACTATCCTTATGTTTATTATGGTCCTCTTTCCCTCCCCTTTGAAGATAACGCAGAGATTTATGATAATCCTAAACTGTGGTATGGAGAAGGTTTTGAAGAGATAATCAACTACAGATCTTCTCTAATAAGATCGATGGAAAGAGTAAGGGTGGATAGAGAAAACAGGATT
>Ga0190305_1000109_pt1 | contig 22205 bp, 22 predicted proteins | sample 48700723_MG_FD_161678 | JGI IMG/M metagenome (GOLD analysis project Ga0190305, IMG submission 161678) | Hydrothermal vent sediment bacterial communities from Southern Trench, Guaymas Basin, Mexico - 4870-07-2-3_MG | ecosystem: Environmental > Aquatic > Marine > Hydrothermal vents > Sediment ... | reverse complement strand
CAAAATAATCCATGAGATCGTTGAAATAATCCTGATTCACAGGGTATGGATTATCTGTGGCTAAGGTGTACACGACAGCCAGTAATTCAAAGTTTGGATTCACTCTCACCGTGATCTCTGGTAGTTCATTGGAGTTTATACTTACAGGGAGGAATATCAACAATATTAAAATAAAGCTTACATTAAGTTTTTTATTCATCTTTATTCACCTCTTTTAATTTTTTATCTTTCACCTCATTGATGCACATCTCAGTTTTTTACCATATCGTACTACATTAATCTGCTTATATAAATATTTTTTTGTATGATGATTGATTTATTGGCTTATCATTCGATTAACGATCTACATGCTCTGCATCCCTAGTTCCGTACTAGGGTAGAGACATACGTCATGTATGACCTGATGGCAACTCAGATGATTCGAGAGTTTGTTAGATTAGAGAAGAATATGGATAGAGAAACATAGTTCTACTCCAACAAGAAGAAAGGGACGAGCTTTGGATGAAAAGGGATCTCTTACAAAAGTTGAAGAACCAACTTTTATTTTCAGAAATATCTAAAGTCTTACACGGAAATTTGTGGATTTAGACTGCTTTGAAAGAAAATGTGATCAATGAAATGTTCCGGAAAATGAATGGTGATCCTAATGGATCAACAGTGCATTTCTTAGAATGTAGAAATATAGTTTTCTACAGTGGCGCAAATGAAGTTCTTCTCTAACCTTTGAATGTTTCTTTTATTCTTAAGTATCCAGTAGATTATCTTTGTCAGGTTTCTTGCATCTACTATTGTTGCTTTCTGCTTTCCCACCCTTATAATAATCTCTTGTAAAATTTAGTAAGCTTTATTTGATATTTTATTATATGAATTTGGATGCACTCAATAAGTATCCATCTAAAATATATAGAATCTCCCTTGATTATCGGATCATGTATATCCCAGAGCGATAAGTTGAAAGTATTAGTCCTGTGTAAGAACAGAGTTTTTTTAGAGTTAGAAAAACTCTTTATTCCCCTAATCTCAGCATATATCACTCTTTCCAGTTTCAGTCATTAGAATAGTCTGACTGAAACTTTTATGTAATCCAGTCCTGCATACAACATTTTGCCATCTCCTATAGAGTATATACAGGGTGATTTATCTAGTATCGCAGCATATTCACAATAAGATTTATAAATGAAACTTTCCCAGATCTATTGGGAATTATAATGTATGTAGTAGAAACTAGAAATCTAACGAGAATTTATAAATCCAAACATAAAATATTTGGAAATGTAAAAGAAATTGTTGCTCTAGATGATGTTTCTTTTAAGATAAAGGAAGGCGAGTTATTTGGATATGTTGGGCCAAATGGGGCGGGGAAAACTACGACCATTAAAATCTTAACTACCTTACTTTTACCAACTTCTGGTGTTGTAAGAGTATTAGGTCATGACGTGAGGAAAGAGTACCAAGAAATTAGAAAACAGATCAATTTTATTTTTGGCGGTGAGCGTGGATTTTATCTAAGATTGAGTGGAAAAGATAATTTGAAATATTTTGGTGATCTATATAAAATCAAGAGATCTGTACTTAAAGAGAGAATCAATTCTCTCCTTGAACTTGTAGGACTCCAGGAAGTAGCAGATAGACGAGTAGAAACCTACTCACGTGGCATGAAGCAACGGTTACATATTGCAAGAGGTTTAATTAACGACCCTAAAGTGTTGTTTATGGATGAACCTACCATAGGACTTGATCCAAGTATTGCAAAGGAATTGCGAAACATGATCAAAAGTCTTCCTAAACAAGGAACTACAGTATTTTTAACAACTCATAATATGTTTGAAGCCGATTACTTATGTGATCAAATAGCAATAATTGATAAAGGTAAAATTAAGATGATTGGTACTCCATCTGATCTTAAAAGCACAGTCAAGAATAAGACTACTATTAAAATTGAATTGTATGGATCTAACATAAATACTGTTAAAAAGAGAGAGTTAAATGAGAAGTTTCCCAATCATACAATTATTAAAGAAAATGAACATAAGATGCTTCTGAGCGTGTTAACTTCTGAGGTATCCCAAAGTCTACCGACCATTCTATCAATATTAGACAATGTGAAAATTAGTAGTATCCAAATTCAAGAAGCAACTTTAGAAGATGCGTATCTGCAGATAGTGGGGTGTCCTTGATGTTTGGCAATATACGAGTACTTATCTCTTCTTTTCATCGTGAGCTTATTGCTTACTTCGTTAGGCCTATATGGATATTCGAAGTCTCTTTTACACCCATAGTATTTGTAATAATATCTTTTACAATTTTTCATTACTATTCAACTGAAGTAGCATATGTTTCCTATCTCATTATAGGATCAGCTGCTCTGGGACTTTGGGGAAGTACATTATTCGGTGCAGGAAACTCTATTACTAGGGAAAGATTTATCGGTACATTAGAATATATAATTGGTACTCCTTCTTCCCTACAGATAGTAGTTATAGGTAAGATTTTAGGAAGTTCACTCATGGGTTTTGTTTCAACTATATTTATATTTTTGTTTGTTGTAATATTAGCAAATGAACCAATATCGATAGTATCATTTCCTGCATTTTTCACTGCCTTAATTTGTACCTTCTTGTCTTTTGTGTCCATGGGAGTACTTCTAGGTAGCTTTTTTGTTCTCACGCGCTCTGCTACTGCATATTATAATGCTTTAAGTCGTTCTATCTATGTCCTATGTGGCGCCATGTTTCCTATTGCCATACTTCCTTCGTGGGTACGTCCTATTTCATACATACTTGCTCCAACATGGGGAATTAAAGCTTTAAAGATGGCTGCTTTTGATTCTCTTTTTTCTTCATGGTGTTTTATAAAGACTCTCCTTTGGCTATTGATTTTGTCAGTTGTATACCTTCTCTTTTCGACTCAAATCTTCAAGAAAATTGAGGATAAAATTAGAGAAGAAGCAAAATTAGTTGAGTTGTGATATCATGTTAGAAGAGCTACGTGTATTTATAAGCGGATCTGTAGTTTCATACAAAGCTCTCTTTACTTGGCTTAATCCAAGAGATTATGTAGCTATTAAAATAATCATGCCTCTGTTTCAAATCTCTTTTTTTGCTTTAGTTTCTCAGTTTGCTGGGGGTAGAGAAGCCATGAAGTATGCTGTCATTGGAAACGCTATTCAGCTTGTTGCTATCAATGATATTTATGGTGTAAGTATGACGATCGGAAGGGAAAAAATGTTTGGAACTCTTCCTTTTATACTGGCAAGTCCAGCAAATCGATTCTCTATCTTTATGGGTCACTCTTTCGTTCATATCTTCGATGGAATCCTCAATTCTTTGTTTGGATTAACTATTGCTTGGGGAGTATTTAGAGTACATATACTCAAAAGTCAAATTGCTATTCTTATTCTAATTTTGTTTGTTACTTCTTTTGGTCTTTCGGGTCTAGGCATGATTATTGGTAGTCTGAGTTTATATACTAGAGGAGTAAGACCGCTAATGAACACTGTCTATATGCTTCTTCTCTTACTCTCTGGAGTGAATATTCCAATTAGCGCCTTGCCATCATGCATTCGATCTATCTCTATAATTCTTCCTCTTACCCATGGTATTAAAGCTGCTCGAGGAGTAATCTCTGGTGATACCACCTTACTGGACATAAGTTTTGAAATTTTTCTAACTGGCATTATCGGAGTATTCTTTCTTATAATTGGGTATTACTGTTTCCTTCTTTTCGAAAAGAAAGCATACAAAGAGGGTACATTTGAATATATCTAAGGAGATTTAAGAAGATTACGAAGAAATTGCTGCGAAGTATCTAATTTCTTTAGATCGTTAATTGGAGCTTCTATAATAAGATCGGAGTGATAGTGTTTTTTTATCGTCATGAGGATAGAAGAAAAATCAAGATTGCCTCTTCCGGGTAGGAGATACCTTCTCCTCCCATTTCTATCAAAGGGTGAACCATCATAATCTCTTAGATGAATATGGAGGATGTAATCATCTAATATGTCGAAATATCTTTCTACCGTTTCACCTGTTGAATAGACAAACTCTGTATCCATTGTTACTCCAAAAAACTCAGAATTGATCTGTGTAACTAGATCACTGAGATGATCAAGGCAATTGGGGATGTAGGGAACATTTTCCACTGTCATTTTTATATTATGCTCTTCTGCAAAAGATAGGTTCTCCTGAAACAATTTTTTGGTCATATTATAAAGAACTCGATTAGACAGATCGGGAGGATGAACAACTACAACAGAGCATTGAAGGTAATCTGCTATCAAAAGATGCTTTCTAAATGAAGATCCTGCAGTGGAATGAAAAATATTCTTTGAAAAATGAGCAGAATAGATCGGAATACCAAATTTTTTAGAGAGATTAGAAATGGAAATCCAGTACTCTTTCTTAGGAAAACGAAGATAAATTTCGCATATATCAAAACTTAATTGCGAAAAATATTCTATTCCCTCTCTTGTTTTCAAAATAAACATCTCTGGATTAAGTTTACCCGATACCATGCCTGCAGTAGAACACCCTATTCTCATTCTCTCACATCTAAAAACTAACTATCTTGTTGATGGGGTCAGTCAGATTCTCCTTCATAGCCAGTCTGTAGATTTCTTTAATTGCAGGATACGCACCACAAGTTGTGTAATCATGATGAAGTACATAAGAAAGTGCTGGGCATCGGAAATTGCAAACTTCACTAATATCACATTCTTTACATAATGTGAAATGTGACCATTTATTAATTTTTCTAAACTGCTGTAATTTGTCTCCATGCTCCCATATTTTCTTGAAATCATCTTCCTTAATATTTCCAACTCTAAACTGATGAATAGCAGCGAGATTTATACAAGGATATATCTCTCCATTAGCTGTAATATATGCGAATCCTCTTCCTGCTCTACATGCTTGAAATCCTGCATTGAAAATCTCTTCTAAGTCGTACAGGTTCAGTGGCCGTTTCTCCGGACTACCGTATTTTTGGGTATAAATAGATCTAAAATAGTTAATTTTATATTTTCTTGCACTAACAAAATATTTTGCGTCTTCAGGCTGAAGAAGTAGCTCTGAATTTTCTAAAGCTCTTCCAAAGGGATGTATCGGTGTAAGACCCATTCTAATACCCATCTTAACACACATTTCATTGGCAGTTTGAAGGCTTCGCTTATTTTTATGTGTAACTGTAAAGTTTACACCAATCTTTCGACTATTCTTTTTTAATAGTTCCAATGTTTGCAGTACTATATCAAAATTTCCTTGGCCTCTACTAAGATCGTGATCATTCCCATACCCATCAAGACTTAATCCAAAGCGAACATGCGGAGAAATTTTATTCAACATCATCTGATTTAATAAAGTTCCATTAGTCTTGACAACTACATGAAATCCTAATTTGGACGCATAATTAAGTATTTTTATCATGTCTTTTCGGACAAAAGGCTCTCCTCCAGTAAAAAATATCTCGAAAACACGCATTTCTTTGAGTGTTCTAAGGATAGAAAATATTTCTTCTGTAGTTAACTCCTCTTCTCTCGGGGCCCCCCCCTTTATACCACAATGTGGACAATTAAGGTTACAATTTCTTGTTATCTCAAATTCTACTGCTAGAGGACTTGAAAGATGTTCACATGTGCGCTTAAATTTAATATCTTTAAGAACATACTTTGAACGATTAGGGCTTCCCTCTGAGTTTCCTTTAATCATTTTAGTGTCAATAAGAAATTGACGAATATTATCATCATCAAACTCATTTTGTTCCAATTCCCGAATAACTTCCTCTTTAACTATCCATACATTACCTTCAGGATTAACAATAATACCACCAAAGTGCTCTTTCCTATATAAAGCCCAACTTTGTAATTTCATTTGATCACCTTTTTTAAAAATAAAAAAGAAAAAATTTAACAGACTACATCCCCAAAGATAGGCCATGCTATGGGATCAACACTCTCAACTTTAATTTTAATTGTCTCATCCATTGTATCACCATCTTTTTATAAATAAAGAGACTTTATAAATCTTTCGGTGGAATTATATAATAGTATTATATATAAAAATTCATTGATAAAAAGAAATTCAATGCTGAAGAGCTTAAAAAAGATGAAAGGCTTATTTTTGATATTATCAAAGAAAGAAAAGAGATATCTCAATGCAATCTTTCAAAAATTTCTGGATTCAGTAAATTCAAAATATGCAGAATTGTAAGAGATTTAGAAGATAAAGAACTGATAAAAAGAGAGAAAAGAGGATTAACTTTTTTGATCAGATCAGGAATTTGATTTTTTTCTGATCATTTCTCGGTCAATGAATCACTGCGTTGATCTCGTTATATTCACATCCTTCACAAGGACAAATGGCACAACTCCTGGTTCTTCAACTTCATACCACCATTTTACCATCTGTCTCTCCTTTGAGAGTGCTGCAATGTTCCTGTAGATTCTGAGCATATTGTCACTTACCCTTATATCTTTCCAGGATTCTTTTATCTCCCCATTTTCATAGTAAAATATTGCATCCCTTGGAATTGTGGAAAAGTCTCCCGTCATACGGTTCTGGAACCTGGTGTACCACGTATTTGTAAGATAGATCCCTGTAAAATCTTCAAATAATTCCTCTCTACTGTAATCTCCTGGCAATATCTCAAAGTTCCATGATTCTGGAGCCACTAAACCAGCATTACCTGTAGTTTTTGTTTTGTACTTTGCTGCTGTGGATGTATTGTGGAGATAGGTTTTATAGATTCCATTTTCTATGATCCTGTTTTCCCCTGTAGCTACTCCCTCATCATCAAATCTCCTTGAGTACAATCCTTTTCCTGTATCCATCATTGTGAAGAACTCAGGTGCAACTTTCTCGCCTATTTTATCCTTGAAAAACGAAAATCCGGCATCCACATTGAATGCTGAGGCAGATCCCATTGTATAGTTCACAATGCTTCCGAAAAAGAGTGGATCAAATATCACATCGTATTTCCCTATTTTTCCAATCCTGGGATTTCTGTACTGCTTTGCGAGTTCATATGCATCAATAGCAGCTTTTACAGGATCGAATTCTTTGATATTATCTGCAACGCTCACTCTATGGCCTGAAACTTCTTTTTCCAGAAAAACACGTATGGAAAATTCAATATTTGTATGTTCATCCTCCGCATGTGTATACGGTGTTGCTATCTTTGTTTTAATATGATTTTTCAGAACAATACCTGCAGCAGTGCCTTCTATTTCGTTCAAAGCTTCATGAACATATTCCTTGCAATCAGCATCCATGATCTTTTTATCAAACTCTATATCTCTGTAATTGAACCCTTCTTTTGCAATACCATAGTAACTCTGATTCTCACTTCCTCTTTTTGCAAAATCTATTATATTTTTCAGTGATCTGTCTATATCCTCAAAATCTCTTATTGTTGTGAAGATCGTTCTTTTTCCTATAGCAACAAAGATATCTATACTTCTTTCCAGCCAGTTTTTCGCTATATCTATCCTGTTTCTTGAGAATCTCACCTGTTCTATATCTGCTTCAGTGATTTTGACTATAGCATCATCTGCTCCCAGTTTAAGAAGCTTATTTAAAATTTCTTTTTCCATTTTTATCACCTGAATATAACATTTCTGAGTCTTATACTTGGACCTCCCATCCACACATCCAGTCCCTGCATTGGATCACTTTTTCCACATGTACCCGCCGTAAACTCAAGATCCTTCCCTGCGGCATCCACAGCTTTATAGAATCCTGGAGTCGTTATCTCAAGTACAGGCCTTTTTACGGGATCTTTTATCTCTCCATTCTCTATAATATAAGATTCTCTCCCTATATACCTCTGGTTGTATCTTTTATCATCTATATTCCATTCAGTGAAACTTTTCATATATATTCCAAATTTTATATCCTCTATCAGCTCGTCAAGAGTATAATCTCCGGGAACAAAGAAAGTATTTGCCATCCTTGGTATCGGCTCTCTATCGTAAGAAGAAGCCCTTGCAGCACCATTGCTCTGGATTCCCATCTTATATGCTGTCTCTCTGCTGTGTAAAAACTCATTTATCTTTCCCTCTTTATAGAGGTACTTTATTCTGGCTTTTACACCTTCCTCATCGTATTTATAATAACCATAGCTGTGTTCTATGGTGGGATCCTCTGCTATATTCACATATTCACTTCCAATCATCTCACCGATCATAGCCTCTTTTATGAATGACTCTCCTGCCTGCGACGATTCCCTTCCCATGATCCTGTCAGCCTCTGTTGGGTGGCCACATGACTCGTGCACAGCTATCCCCGTTACCTCAGGACCGCAGAGGAGATCCATCTTCCCCTTGGGTGCTTCTTTTCCTTCATTTGCCACTCTGTTAAGCCCTTTTACTTCCTCTACAGCAATATTTTCAAGATCCCAGAACTCAAATGCTTCATAACCTCCTGAGTATCCAAACTGTTTATATCCCTGCTCAACTGTTTTTCCGACAACGGTAACAAAATAGAAAAACCCTATCTTTGGATGATACGCTGATATTTTTGTTCCATCTGAGTTTACATACTCCTTTTCTATGAGTTTATCATCAAGTTCGAAGATGCGGGCAGGAATATTCACATTTGTTTCCATAATCTTTCTGTCGAGATCCTGAAGATACTCGATTTTCCATTCAAGATCTGTTTCCTCTATCTTTTTCTTCTGTTTGACTTCCCATCTATCCTTATATGTCTTTTCTTCAGACAATCCCAGTTTACTTTTATTGTTTTTAGCCATCTTCACCGCTCTTTTTATAAGATCGTTTATATCTTTCGGATCATTCGTACTTACAAAGCCTATACCACCATCATATAGTACCCTGATACTTATTCCTTTGTCTTTTTCCACGTTTACAGCATCTATATTTCCATTTTTCATTACTAAGTTGTTTATCAGTGTTTTTTCATATCTTACCTCAGCATAATCCACTTCTTCTTCTACTTTTTTGAGAACATCTTCTATATCCATATCATCACCTGAAATTCTGTTGTACCTGTAAAGAGAAACTTTCCTAATTTCAATTTCGGAACTCTTATACCTCTCCTAAAATTAGATTCAAGTTTCGTTTCTCTGCTTATTATCTCAAGAACTTCATCTATCAATTTCAAAGGATCACCTTTTTTGCATTACTGTACATATATTCTAACCACAATATTTAAATCTTACCCCCCTTAAAAGGTATGGTGAGAAAATGAATGTAGAGGAGATAAGAGAGAGGATACCTGCTCTCAAAAAATGTGTTCACCTGAACTGTGCCGCTGTTTCACCTCAGTTTTCAGATACTATAAGAGAAATGCAGGATTTCTTGAAAAACAGGGGAGGAAAAGCTAATTTTGATTTTTTTAAATGGCTGGAAATGGAGAATGAGTGTAGAAAAAAACTGGCTGAACTTGTCAATGCTTCTGAAGAAGAAATCGCATTTATGCTCAATACCTCTCAGGGAGTAAATACAGTGGCAAATATGATCGACTGGAAAAAAGGAGATAATGTCATAACTACAGATCTCGAGTTCCCATCGAATATTGTACCGTGGTATAATCTCAGAAAGAGGGGAGTGGAGGTAAAAAAAGTTAAAAATGTTAAAGGGGAGATAAGAATAGAGGATATAGAAAAAGCTATTGATGAAAATACAAGATTAGTAGCAATATCCTATGTTCAATTCTGCAATGGATTCAGAGCCGATCTAAAAGAGATAGCAAAAATATGCAGAGAACATAATGCATTTTTATTTTCTGACGTCATTCAGGGAATGGGAGCTGTAAAGCTGGATGTTAAAAAAGCAGGTCTTGATTTTTTTGCAGCTGCCTCATATAAATGGCTTATGGGTCCCCTGGGAGTGGGAATATTCTACATCCGAAAAGATCTTATTGAAGAATTCGATCCTCCTTATGCAGGATGGTACTCTCTGAAAAAAGAGGAAGATTTTGATAGACCCGGTATTGATAAGATAGAGTTCGCTGAGACTGCAAGAAAATTTGAAACTGGAGGAACGAGTTTTGCTCTTATTAAAGGGCTTAAAAAATCTCTTGAAATACTTCTGGAGACAGGAATGAATGAAATAGAGAAAAGAGTTCTCAAACTCTCTGAGTATCTCATTGATAATGCAGAAAATGTTCAGACGCCGGAGAGTGAAAAAAAGAGAGCAGGAATAGTGAATATAAAGAATTCCAATGCAGAAAAGATAGTGGAAAAGCTGAGAAATAGAAATATTCTCGTTTCAGCAAGAATGGGAGGAATAAGAGTTTCTACGCACTTCTGGAACACTGAAGAAGATATAGACCTTCTTTTAAAACACATTCAGTGAGATTATGATCTTCGAGCTCAGGGCAAAAGACGGATTGGGCAGAGTGGCTAAACTCAGTATAGATGGAAAATCAATCGAAACTCCATCTTTAATGCCTGTGATAAATCCCAATTTACCTTTGATAACTCCAAAAGAGATGAAAAAATTATTTAAAACAGATATTATCATAACGAATGCATACGTGTTATACAGATCATTTAATATTAAGGATATACACAAATTTCTGGATTTTGATGGAATTGTTGTAACAGATTCTGGAAGTTTTCAGTTAATGCAATATGGAGAGATAGATATAACGAATAAAGAGATCGTTGAGTATCAGAACAAAATAAATGTTGATGTTGCCACATTTCTTGATATACCAACAAAACCATATGTAAATTATGAGAAGGCAAAGAAGGATCTGGATATAACAATAGAAAGAGGAGAAGAGGCAAGGATTCTCAGGGAAAAAGAATTAAATGGAACAATACAGGGATCCACTTATCTTGATCTCCGAAAATACGCCTCTCTCCGAATGTCTAAATATGATTTTGATATATACCCCATAGGTGCCGTTGTGCCCCTTCTTATGAATTATGATTTCCCAAAAATTACAGAGATTGTTCTCACATGTAAAAAATATCTCCCTTTAAATAAGCCCGTGCATCTTTTTGGAGCTGGACATCCTTTAATATTCTCCATAGCTGTTCTTTTGGGATGTGATCTTTTTGATTCTGCTGCTTATGCTCTGTATGCAAAAGATAACAGATATCTAACACCTTATGGAACCAAAAATCTAAATGATATGAAGTATCTCCCATGTTCTTGTCCAGTATGCTCAGAATACACAATAGAAGAACTGAGATCTTCTGAAGAAAAGACGAAGTTACTGGCAATGCACAATCTCTATGTTAGTTACGAAGAAATAAAAAAGATAAAGGAAGCAGTACACGAAAACTCTCTCTGGAACTTTGTGGAGTCAAGAATAAGAAATCATCCCCGTCTTTACTATGCGTACAAAAAAATCAAAGAATACTCAGATTTTATAAGGAAATTAGATCCCTTTATAAAAAACACTCCTTTGTTCTACACAGGAGAAGAAACAGAATTAAGGCCAATAGTCAAAGAAGCAAAAGAAAGATTAAAAAGAGTTTCTGCAAAAAAAGATACGAAAAACTCTCTTTTTAATTATCCAAAAGCATTATCATTCACATTTCCTTTCAATGTTGAGATGGAGTCAAACTTGGATTTTGATCTCAATGAAGAGTATCTTGAAGTGATACTGGATTTTCAGTTTGGTAAAGGAACAGGAAAAAGATTTTTGAAGAATACAACTGCAAAAAGAAGTAAAACAGGTAGAATAAGATATATATACGGAAAGGATCTTTTAGCAACTTTAAGGGCTAGAGATAATCTCTTCACACTCACCTCCAAAGGTGCAAAGAGACTTCATAGGATTTTAAGATATCCGAAATATAGGGTGATGGCATCTGAAGAAGCTGTGCCTTTTGTCCGGAAGGGCAAAGATCTTCTCTCGAAGTTTGCAGTCTCATGGGATCCAGAGCTGAGAGCATATGAGGAAGTTTTAATTATAGATCCTGATGATACCCTTATCGGTACAGGCACACTGATGCTCTCTCCTGCGGAGTTAGAGTGCTTTGAAAGAGGAGTTGCAGTAAAAAACAGGACAACGATAAATTTATAATAAACCACTTTCTTGGAGAATCCTCAGTTCATCGACTGTGAGTTTCTCCCCGTGTTTGAATCTTTCGTAAATTTCTTCTCCTTGTTTTCTTAGCTCTTCTTTTATTTTTTCAGCCTTTTCAGTCTTTTCTCTAAGTTTTTTTACCTGTTTTTCAGCTTTTATTTCTCTTATTTTATCAGAAAGTTCATTTATTTTTCTTATAGTTCCTCTTAACTCCTCATAGTATTTATCAAGTTCTTTTGTTTTTTCTATAAGTGCATTATGATATTTGTCTGCGACCTCTTTTATCTCTCTTGCCCTTTCAAAATAGTAAATCATTCTTTCGTGAGCTTTCTTTGAGTCCTCAGCCCGTGAGGTTACCTCTTTGTGATATGCATCTATCTTTCCCCTGAGATCCTTTATTTTTCTGTTTATATCTTTCAGTTTTATATCTGCTTCCATCCCTTCTTCGCTTATCTTGTAATTCTCCTTAAGTTCCCTTATTCTCTCAACAATTTTCTTTTCTTTCTCAAGTTTCATCACTGTTGTCTCTAATTTCCATTCCAGATTTTCTATAGTTCTTATCACCTTATCTGGAGGCTCTTTACACTTTTCAAAACTTTTGTCCCTGATCTCTTTAAGCTCTGCTGCTTTTTCTTTCAAACTCTTCAATTTTTCTCTCTCCTTGTCTCTTAGAGCTTTGTATTTGTACATCTCCTCATTGATTTTGTCTCTTTCTTCTTTATGTTTTTTACCAAGCCCTATGAGTTCTGAGAACTTTTTATTTTCTTCGTCTCTCTTTTTTTTAAGTTCTTTTATCTCTTTCATGAGATTCTTTTTGATTTCCTGAAGTTCTCTTTCCCTTTTTTGCAGAGAGGCGAGTTCTTTTCTCAGCTCATCGATCAACGTATCTCCTCCATGGCTTTTTACAGTCTATTTGATGGAACTATTTATAAATTTTGTCTGTGTTACATATGAGTATGAAGAATGTTTTTATAAGAGTTTCGGTTTTCAACATTGTTTATTTTATAACGGGTGCTGTGATAATCCATGCTTTTGGATTGAATTTATACCTTCTCATACCACTGGCTATAATTGTACTGATATGGGCAAGATACAGCTATAAAATGAACATTGAAGCCCTGAAAAAGGAGAGTGTCATGAAGATGGAAGATAAAGAAGGGGTGGTGATTGAGGATCTTGATCCCTACGGGACCGTGAAGATAGGGAATGAGTACTGGAATGCTTACTCAGAAAAGTTTATACAGAAAGGAAGAAAAATTAAAGTTATCGATCATGATGGATTAACACTTATAGTAGGTGCTGAAAATGATAAAAGGAAAAAAGGTAACTCTTAGAGCTTTAGAAAAAGAAGATCTGAGTAATTGCTGGAGATGGATAAACGATCCAGAGATAACAGAAGGACTTTATATGATATTTCCGGTGTCCAGATATGAAGAGGAAAAATGGTACGAAAACCGTATAAATGATGATAAAAATAAATATTTTGCTATAGAAGCTGATGAAAAACATATAGGGAATATAGGACTTCACAATATAGACTGGATAAACAGAAAAGCAGAACTTGGAATTCTCATAGGAGAAAAGGATTATCTGAATAAAGGATATGGTACCGATGCAATTAAAACTGTATTAAGATACGCTTTTAACAAGATGAATCTTCACAAAATAGAGTTAAGAGTTTACGAGTTTAATAAGAGAGCTATAAGATGTTATGAAAAATGTGGATTTAAAAAAGAAGGCGTTTTGAGGGATGATGTGTACAGGGATGGGAAGTATCATAATACAGTAATTATGAGTATCCTGAGGAGTGAGTTCCATGAGATATGAAGATTTCATAAAACTGAATTATGTACCAGAAAACGATCTTATCTGTGAGTACTACTTAGAGACAAAGGAAGATTTTAAGAAAGCAGCAGGTGGTGTAGCTGCAGAATCAAGTATAGGGACATGGGACCCGGATCTCACAACAATGAAACCTGAGATCGAAAAAATAGCTGCCAAAGTTTTTGAGATCAGAGGAAACAGAATAAAAATAGCTTATCCCCTGGACCTATTTGAAATGGATAATGTATCCCAGATCCTCTCTTCTGTGGCTGGAAATGTTTTTGGAATGAGCATTGTGGAAAATCTGAGGCTTCTGGATATTGTATTTCCCGAAGAAATGCTTAAAAAATACAGAGGACCAAAGTTCGGGATCTCTGGTATAAGAAGATTTCTGAAAATTAAAGATAGACCCTTAGTGGGTACGATCGTCAAGCCAAAGCTTGGATTGAATGCAGAGGAACAGAGTGAAGTTGCCTACAAAACATGGAGAGGAGGAATAGATCTTGTAAAGGATGACGAGAATCTTACGGATATGAGCTTCAACAGATTTGAGGATAGAGTATCAAAAGTTCTGGAGATGAAAGATAGAGCAGAGGAGGAAACTGGTGAGAAAAAAGGATATATGCCAAACATTACAGCACCATATAAGGAGATGGAAAGAAGAGCTGAGATAGTTGAAAATCTTGGTGGAAAGTATATCATGGTGGATATTCTCACCACAGGGTGGTCAGCTTTTGAGGAGATATCGAAATACACAAAACTTGCTATCCATGGACATAGAGCAATGCATGGTGCATTTACAAGAAATAAGAAGCATGGAATAACAATGTTAGTGATAGCAAAGTTTGCAAGGCTTATAGGAACAGATCAGCTTCATACAGGTGGTGTCATAGGTAAAATGGAGGGAGAGAAGAATGAGGTGATTGAGATCAATTCCTCTCTCAGATCCGGGAATATGAAAAAAACTTTTCCTGTAGCATCAGGAGGATTGTATCCTGGATGTGTTGAGAAACTTATAGAGATCCTTGGAAAGGATATAGTTATACAGGCCGGGGGAGGTGTCCACGCACATCCCATGGGAAGTGAAAGAGGTGCGATGGCAATGAGACAGGCTGTTGAAGGTGTGATGAAGGGATACAGTTTGAAGGAGTATGCTGAGGATCACGAAGAGCTTAAAAAAGCTATAGAGAGATGGGGCGTAGTGGAATGATGGGGAAGATAGATCCATTAAAACTGAAGGATTTAGTTTTTCCATTTCTTGGGTATAGAGATGAAAAGGTGTTGATAGGGCCGAAGATGGGGGAAGATGCCGCAGTTATTGATCTTGAAGAGTTCTATCTTGTTGTGTCCTCAGATCCCGTTACTGGAGCTAAAAAGGACATAGGATTTTACTCTGTGAATATCAATGCCAATGACATAGCCACAATGGGGGCTGTTCCAAGGTACTTTGTTCCTGTAATAATGCTGAAGGAAGACTCTGATGAAAAAGATCTGAAAAGCATAATGAAGGATATCGATTCTACCTGCAAAGATTTAAAAATCTCTGTTATCGGTGGACACAGTGAGATAACTCCGGGATTGAGAGAGAATATAGTTTCTGCATCTATTCTGGGCTTCATCAAAAAGAATGAAAAGATCATATCATCTTCAGGAGCTAAAAATGGGGATCTCATAATTCTCACAAAAGGTGCAGGAATAGAGGGTACATCCATCCTCGCAAACGATTTTTATGATCTTCTCAAGGATAAAATAGATAGAAAAAGCTTAGAAAGGGCAAAAAATTATATAAAAAAACTTTCTGTTGTGAAAGAGGCACTGATTGCAAGAAAATATGCCACTGCAATGCATGATCCAACAGAGGGTGGAGTTCTTGGAGGCATTCATGAGTTGTGTGATGCTTCAGTGAAAGGATTTCATGTGGATACTTCAAGAATAATCATCAACAGAGAGACAAGATTGATCTGTGAGGCTCTAAGGATCGATCCTTTAGCTCTTATAGGCTCCGGTGCTCTGATCATAACATGCCCCGAAGAAGACTCTGAAAAATTAATCAGAGAACTGAGAGAGGATAAAATAGAGTGTTCGATCATTGGTGAGATAAGAGAAGATGAAAATGACAGAAATCTTGAGAGGGTAAAACAGGATGAGATCTGGAGAGTTACTCCTATGTTAACTCAGGAGTTGGGAATAAAAAGATGATATATGAAAATAACAGGCAATACCACAAAAAATGGATATTCAAGAAGTCATTTTTTGGCTCTGTTCTTTATAAGAACCGCCGAATCTTTTCTCTCCAGAAGAAATGAGGGGGTTAGAAAATGAAAAAAGATTTAATAGTTTTATCTCTAATATGTTGCATGGATTATGTGAAAAATACAGAGAGAATTATAAAAGAAGAGGGGATAGAAGCCATGATAATAGAGCATAGAAAGTGGGGGAAGGAGAGTAAAAAAGTCTCAGAGATCCTTGATGTGGAATTAAAGAATGTTATTAAATCCCTTCTTGTTTTTTTAGATAACATCCCTGTTCTCACTGTACTTCGGGGGGACAATATGCTGGATCTGAAAAAACTTGAAAAGCTCACAGGCAAAAAACCTGTTCTTGCCAGAGCAAAGGATATAAAAAGACTGGGATTTGAATTTGGAGGAATTCCATGTATAGGATCAGGATTAAAAATGATCGTGGATAGAAGAGTCCTCGAAGAAGAGTATGTCATCGGCTCAGCAGGTTCACCATATGTGGGTGTGAGAATTAAGCCAGAGGATCTTGTGAGAATTAACTCTGCTGTTGTTTCTGATATCTGCAGAGAGGTTTAGACAGATGTCTTCTTGCTGAAGGTGGCACTTCATAGAATCCCTCTTTTATCTCTCTTTTTATTTCAATACCTTTTAATTTTACTTTTTTTCCACATTTTTTACATCTATAAACTCCTTTTCCTTTAGATTTTAATGTGCCCCCACACTCACATTTTCTTTTCCGAATTTCATATTTTTTTGCAAGCTTCAGTATCTCTATCTTTTCAAGGTTTACTGTAAGTCCTCTCGTATATTTAACTCCCCCATAAACCCTGACAATATCCCCGATAATCAGTTTTCTTATCACATCTCTGAACTCCTTAGTTGGCTCATAAGCAGCGCAGAATATCTCCATCTCATCCCTTATCCTGAATATAACATGACCGCCTTCTATTGTCACAGGATTCTGGGATACCTCTCCCCTGAGTATCACAGAGTCAAACTCCCTGACCTCTGAGATACGTTTGGTTACAAGATGCATATCGGTACCCTGATTCGTCAGGAATATCTGTTTTTTATCAATTTTTTCAGATTTTATCATTTTCTGTGCCTTTTCGAGTATTTCAGGGGACTCTCCCCTGATCCCGTAGAGAACAGGACATGGAGAGTTTGGAGCTATGCATAGATGTTTATTTCTGTAATCATAATTGTCAAAAACAAGAGGATAATACTTTTTATCCATCTCTATTACACTCTTCACATCTATCTCCCTTTTTTTCCCGAATCTTGATCTCTCTCTGTATGCTATAAGTTCATATGTATGATCATGGAGTTCCATTCCCACAGCTGCCAAGGCTCCTATAACTCCTCTTTTATTCCCGAGAGCAAAATAATCTATTTTATTCTTTTCTATATAATTCAAAGCATCTTTTATCTCTATATTCTCATGCAAAGCTTTTAAAGAAAATTTTTTAAGGGAGAGAGGAATTTTCTCCATGAAAACTATCCCCGGATTTGTATTTTCCTTCTTGTAATGAGAGTATTTCACAAGCATCTCTATTATTTCGTCTTTATCGCCCTCAGACACAAAACTCAATGCCCCATTTCCCCTTGTTTTATATGGAATATTTGGATTTAACCTTATAAGTCTCGGATAACCTTCACATCCAAATCTATCTATGATGAGTTTTGCCATGTAAGTTGTACACATGCCTTCTTTTGAGTCTGTATCGTCAATCCCAATGTACATAACGAAAAACTTTTAATAAAGATCTATATAAATCTAATTAATGACTCAAGAAACGATCGATCTTGTAAAAGTTATCGTGGAAATCTTCAAAAAATCAGGATTTGATGTCTCCCTATGTGATATGAGATCATGTTATGATATGGTGGCAAAAAGAGGTCTCTTCACCATTATTGTTAAGGTACTTTACAATGTGGATTCTTTTTCATCTGAGCATGGAAGAGAAATGAAGAAGATAGCGTACTACTTCAATGTTTTTCCCCTCATAGTTGGATATAAAACAAAAAAAGATGCTCTTGAAGAGGGAGTTGTGTACAGCAGAGAGGATATTCCTGTAATCTCTGTTGAAACTCTTGAAAATATCCTTCTAAATGATATCCCCCCTCTTGTGTACTCTGAGAGAGGAGGGCTGTATGTGAAGATAGACGGGAAAAGATTGAAAAGGGAGAGAGAAAAAAGAGGACTATCCTTAGGATATGTGGCAGATGCCCTGAACATATCAAAATCTGCCCTTTATGAGTATGAGAACACAGAAAAAGGAGTGTTGCTGGAGAATGCAATAAAGCTGGAGGAGTTTTTTGATATTCCTGTGGCCAGACCGATCTCAATTCTCAGAAAAATAGAAAAGGAGAATGAAGAAATTAAATTAGAGGACCTGAAAAAATCCTTAGAGAGAAATGTTCTCTTAAAACTCCATGAAGCTGGATTCAAAGTTGTTCCAACAGAAAAAACTCCTTTCAATGCAGTTGTTAAGGAAAGAAATATAATAATCACAGGAATAGGGGAGTCCAGTTCAAGACTTCTTAAAAAAAGGATCAGAATTGTTCGTGACTTTTCTGCCATGATAGAGAAGGATGCCATGTTCATAATCGATCTGAAAAGAGGACCTGAAAATATAGAGGGAGTACCCATCCTCAGTAAAAAAGAACTCGAAGAAATCAAAGATGTGGAGGATATATTCTATCTGATATACAGTAAGAAAACTGATTAGGACCTGAGTCTTGTGGAGGATATCCTTCCCTTTTCATCCTCTACGAACCCTATTTTTATTATTTTCAGTTCTTTCAATCCCCTCTTTTTCCTTTCCCTGTTTATATCCACAGCATTTTTATATGTTTCATCTGTTACAAGGATATAATCTGCATCCTTTTTCAATGAAAATCCATATTTATCCTCTATTTTTATTATCTCATAGTTTTTACCTTCTTCGTATCCAAGAGAATTGAGAAAATCCATGATGGCATCTTTTCTCTTTTCAAATCCCCATATCCTATCGGCATGTTCTTTATTTCTTATCATCTCGTCACTCGTCAACCCTATGAGAACATAACCATAATTAAAAGCCGTTTTTAAAAAAAACTTATGCCCCTCATGCAGTCTGTCAAATGTTCCTGAAGCTATTATCTTTTTCATAAAAAATACCTGTACAATCCAATACACAGAATTCCCAATAATATCAGTGTATACTTCAGATATGGATATGCTATAAGATAGATTTTTATAGGGGTATAAAACTTTGGATCTGCCTCTTCAAGTCCTTTTATGAGATCGATCTCTGTCACCTTTTCGATCCTTTTCCTGTCGTTTATAACGACAGAAGGGGTCTCTGAAAATCCATCTAAGTAAAACTCCTTATCATTTTTATTTATATCTATCCAGAGCACAGAAACTTTTTCCCTGTATCTGGAGTTTATCACATCTTCTACAACTTTTTTTTCTTCCTCATCTGAGTAAAAGCATATGAGTTTGATCTGTTTCTCATCAAGGTAAAAATTTATTACAGAGTCTATTAGTTCTTCATCTATATTTTTCTCAAAGGAGATCTCGTTTATAGCCACCGAGGGAGTTTTTGAAAATCCAAAATAAAGAAAGTCGTTTCTGTTATTGTTGTAATCAAGGTACAGGATCCCCACATCTTTATTTTTTATTCCTGATAAAATATTGTGAATTCTGTTATATTCCACATTTTTATTTTTTTTATCATAAAACATCCTTATAACTACCTTTTTTGGAGTTAAAAAATACTCTATAATGTTTCTCAGCTCTTCCTCTGTGGTTTCTCCCTCAATTTTTATCTGGTCGTTGAACACGATTCCCGGTGTCATAACAAAGCCATACTCCTTGAACTCCTTGTATCCCTTGGAAGTAAACACATCTGTCATTTCTATATCCAGTGCATTATCATACTCCTTTTTCAGACCCTCAAAATATCCCTCTACTTTTTTGCAGTGGGGGCAGTCTTCGGCAAAGAAAAATTTAACCTTGATTTTTTTCTCCTCTGCATGCACAGGTGCTAAAATCATGATGATTATCAGGATCATAATAACTCTTTTCATAGGTGAAAAATAGACAGCATGTTTAAAAATGTTTTGTTACCTTTCACGGGCAGATATATGCTCAGGCCGCCCATCTGTCATCATCAATTCAGACGCTGTCGATATCATCATAGCTACTATTAAAAACAGAGATCTCAGAGTATAAAAAGATTGTGGAATAGAAAGTGATATGTTGGAGTCGAACGAAAGATTTAAATTTAAGCGGATCGAAATCTATTTTATATTTTAAGCGGTGATCGAAATGAAAGAGTATCATATTGTCAAAGTGAAAGGAGATACCATTAAATTTCCTGAAGAGGTCTCTAAGGTATTAGAGCTGGATAAATATGAATATTTGTTGATAGAAACAGATGTTGATGAAAAAGAATCTGTGATAACACCATTGGCAGCAAAAGGAACAGAGTTAGTTGAAATAAACTTGATACTGAAGAATGTTCCTGGTGCCAATGCTAAGGTGGATCTCTTCCTCGGTGAGAATCTTATAAACATTCTCTACAACCAAGGTGAGATGATAGATGAAGAGAAGTCATCAGCGGTGAGGCTTGTGGACATCTCAAAGAGCAAACTGACAGTGGAAGATATCAGAAAGCATCTAAAAGAGCTTGATGTCGTGAAGGAGTTTGAGGTAATAAAGGTCTAATCTCCAAAAAGCAACTTTATCATTCCTCTGAGGAACTCTTCTCCATCTTTCAGAAGCTTCTCCCCCTTCTCAGTTATATAGTAGTATTTTCTCCTTGGATTTGTCTCTTCATCTCCCCATTTTGCAGTAACATACCCCTCACTCTGAAGTCTGTATAAAACAACATAGGATGTTATGGTAGCAGGATCCCAGTTGAACCTGTTTTTAATCTCATTCTTGATCTCATAAGCGTACATTGGCCTGCCTTTGAGCAGTTTCAGGATATATACCCACATGACCTCCTTTGTCATCTTTCTTTTCAGTCTATCGAGTGGCATTGTATCACCAATTTACTTGAACTTTATATAATTTAAATGTTTCACAGGGATAAAATATTTAAAGTTTTCTATCGATTATTATAGAGGTGATTCTCATGAGCAAGATAAGGATAGCTATAGCAGGAGTAGGAAACTGTGCATCATCACTGATCCAGGGCCTGGAATATTATAAAGATGTGGATGAAAAAGATGAATTGGTCCCAGGACTCATGCATAATGTTTTCGGTGGTTATAAAATAAGTGATATTGAACCTGTGGCTGCTTTCGATGTCGATTCGAGAAAGGTAGGTCTTCCACTGGAAGAGGCAATATTTGCCGGTGAGAACTGCACAATTAAGTTTTCAGATCCGCCAAAAACAGATGTGATAGTGCAGAAAGGAGAGGTACTGGATGGAATAGGAAAGTATCTCGGTGAAAAAATACCTGTGGACAAAAATCAGAAACCTGTGGATGTAGCCAAGGTTCTGGAAGAGAGTAATGCGGATCTACTTATAAATTATATGCCTGTTGGGAGTGAAAAGGCAGCGAGATACTATGCAGAACAGTGTCTGAAGGCAGGAGTTGCTTTCATAAATGCAATGCCAGCATTCATTGTCTCTGACGAGGGATGGGCAAAGAGGTTTGAGGATGCCGGACTGCCATGTGCAGGAGATGACATAAAGAGCCAAGTCGGAGCCACAATAGTACACAGAGTCCTCACACAGCTTCTTCTGGATAGAGGGGTGAAGATAGAGAAGAGCTATCAGCTGAACATAGGCGGAAATACAGATTTCTATAACATGCTGGAGGAAGAGAGACTGAAGTCAAAAAGAATAAGCAAAACAGGTGCAGTACAGAGCTTAGTTCCATATAAAATACCTCTGAGGATAGGTCCTTCGGACTATGTGGATTTCCTCAATGATAACAAGGTATGTTACATATACATGGTGGGAAGGAAGTTCGGTGATGTCCCATTAACGATAGATCTTAAACTCAGTGTGGAGGACTCACCAAACTCTGCAGGTGTGATGATAGATGCCATCAGGGCAACGAAGATAGCACTGGACAGAGGCATCACAGGGCAGCTCATATCAATATCTGCGTATAGTTTTAAACATCCACCAGT
>Ga0190305_1000093_pt1 | contig 24393 bp, 24 predicted proteins | sample 48700723_MG_FD_161678 | JGI IMG/M metagenome (GOLD analysis project Ga0190305, IMG submission 161678) | Hydrothermal vent sediment bacterial communities from Southern Trench, Guaymas Basin, Mexico - 4870-07-2-3_MG | ecosystem: Environmental > Aquatic > Marine > Hydrothermal vents > Sediment ... | reverse complement strand
TATCTCAACATCAGGGAGTTTCGCCTCACCAATCCTCTCCTTCAGTTCCAAAAGCCGGTAATCCCCTCTTTGAGCCTTATAGTAGGATTCTACTGAAGGCGTGGCACTACCAAGAATCACAGGTATATCAAGAAGTTTGCCCCTGAAAACCGCTATATCCCTTGCAGAATAATATGGTCTCATGGCACTCTGTCTGTAAGAAGTATCGTGTTCTTCGTCAACCACAATAAGGCCCAGGTTCTGCATGGGAAGGAATACCGCCATCCTTGCTCCAACAACAATATCAATATCCCCATCAAGTGTTCCAAACCACACCTTCATCCTCTCACCCGGAGTGAGTTTGCTGTGATACTCCTCACCCCTCCCAAATCTTCTTCTCACCCTTTCAAGTGTCTGGGGAACCATTCCTATTTCAGGGACAAGGTATAGAACGGATTTGCCCTGTTTCAGGACTTCCTCCATAACATGAAAATAGACCTCTGTTTTCCCGCTCCCTGTAATCCCGTGAATAAGAAAAACCCCTTTCCCGACTTTGAGGATTTCATCAACTGCCCTCCTCTGTTCATGTGTAAGGATAAATGGACTTTCTTTACTTCCAGAAAAAATCTGGAATTTTGCCCTCTTCCTGAACGGCGGTAGGATAAACTGGAAGACCTCTCCTGGATATGCCAGGTAATTTTCTATTACAAATTCTGCGGTTTTGAAAACATCCTCAGGAAGGTCAAAAAGGTGCTCAAGCACATACCTTGATCTTTCAAATGGCTCTGCCTTCCCAATCACAACCCCGATAATCCTACCTTTTCTGAAGGGAACCCTGACAACACTCCCCTTTTTCAAAGACATTCCCTCAGGAACAAGGTATGTAAACTCTCTGTTAACTGCTATCGGGACAACAACCCTTACATACATCATTTTGAAATGGCCATTCCTATCTTTGCCTGAATTCCATCCTTCAGTGTGATACCGGCTCTCAAGTAAACCCCTGTGTTCTTTTCACGCAGTAGCATGTAGAACCTGTAGCCGTCTCCATACAAAGGGATTATTGAATACTCACCAGGAAGATTGTTCTCATAGAAGTAGATTGCAGAATTAAAAGATGGTGTAGTGAAGATGCAGTACCTGAATTCAACCGATAAATCACCCCTTACACCGGCAGTGACATATCCACCGTATCCTCTCTCATTCCCGGAAGAAACACCCTGCAACCTTAACTTTATGAATTTATTCCTTCTTCTGAATACAATTTCACCCCTTAAGCCAGACCTTGTTCTGGAGCCATCCCACCGAATAATCAACCTTGTCCCTTTCAAAACAGGCCACACACCCATTATATTCCCTTCAAAAACATACTCACCTGAATCAGACCTGACAAAGTCAATAAATCCAGAGGCCTTCACCTCCAGAACCTTTCTCTCCATATAGATGTAAAGCCCCTCCTCTGGCGCAAGTGGAGATGTCCTCAATCCCTTAAAATCATCTGCAAAGTATCTGTAAAGCACCTGAAGACCTATCGGGGTTTTTATGAGAATACCACCCGCATATCCATTGGAATAACCAATCTCCATAATACCCGTATAACCTCCTACCTGGCGGGAAAGAGATATTGAAATTACGGGCAGGTACGAACTGGTTGTGGGTCCTACTGGTGTATATACTGGAATCCCTCCAGCAAGGGTAAATCCTGAATACCTGAGTATAGCACCAATAAATGTTTCTCTCACAGCATTCTTTTTATCCATCTCAGTATCCGTTCTGTGGTATCCTGATGTGTAGTGATTGAATGTGGAATCATTCACATTTGCATCAAGATAGGCATAGGACACAAAGGGTGTTATCAACCTATTCTGGAAAACTATGCCTGAAAAGTAACCTGATTCAAATGTGGAAAGATGGGGAAGTATCCCCCTCCTTGTTTCGGGAAATCCAGCAGGTCTATAAAAATATCCAGGCCTTCCAAACACCAGCCCAAGCCCTTCGGATATATCAAAGTTGCCGAGCAAAAATCCCCTGAAAGACACATATCCACTGAAATAATCAAAGTAATTCCTCTCATAGTAATCCTTTTCAATCACAAGCCCTGCATCAATCTTCTTTCTTAGATTCACCCTGAGGTATAACTTCTCAGGACTCCAATCATAGGCTGTATCAGGAAATGGATAAATCCCTTTCACAAGATACGTGTATCCTGAAGGGGGTGGCCCTTTCTTCCTCCTGACCCTGAAAAATGGCTTTAATCTGATAAACATGAGTGGAGTAACTTCATCTATGAGGAGCAACTGGTCAACACTTGTGAATGGTTCTTCCCTTCGCAATTTTATAATCTCCCTGGCAACCTCCACACTCATAAAGGGAACATCCAGAAGTTCGTTCATTCCAGCAGTATTGATGTCAACTGGATGTTCAAGGTAGTAATTTATGCGGTAGAGAAACTCCTCGTCTGCATCCTCAGGTATCACTGCATCTGGATAAACCGTACAGAGCAAGAGCAACAAGGGTTTTACCATCCTTTATATCACCCCTCTTTATTGCCTCAATTGCCTCTTCAAATGTCATGTATAAAACCTCAATGTTTTCTTCAAGGTCAGGTTCACCCTTTGCAGGTTCAAGTTCTGTTGCTATGTATATGTACATCCTTTCGGTAACAAACCCCGGGGTGGAGTAGTAGTTAATCACCTCTTCAAGTTTTCCAGCCCTATACCCAATTTCCTCAACAAGTTCCCTTTGCATGGTCTGGACAGGGTCTTCCCCGAGCTCAATTGTTCCAGCTGGAATCTCTATTAAATACTCCTTCACAGGATACCTGTACTGTTTAACAAGGACAATCCTACCATCTGGAAGCACAGGAATTGCTGCCACAGCACCTCTGTGTTCAACATATTCCCTTGTTGACTCCCTACCACTTTGAAGCCTGACTCTGTCCACATTCAGGTTGATTATTCTGCCCGTGTAAACCCTCACATGTTCAATGCACTCTTCCATACATTCCTCCTGATGGTTATACATTCGGTTATACCCAGTACGGGATGGGATTCAAATCCCATGTCTATGATTAGACCATGTGCCTTTATCCCAAAGCCAAAACCTGGAACAAATGGTGATGTTCTGAATCCCAATCTCAGAATCAGAGGATTCATGTCCACCTCCATCCCCCAGCCAGCATCAATACCACCCTGGAGCAGGGTCAATCTGAAACCCGTGGAAAACATTCTATCATAATACTTAATGTATACCTCTTCCTCTGGATAAAACTCTCCTCCACCAATTCCTGTAACTGCATTCCTCAGGGTGAATCCTCCTGTATAGGACATGAACCTGTACTCTATTCCAAGATTCACTCTAAAACCAAGATCAAACCGGTCAGACCATCTGTCCATAAGAAGGTGCGTTGACACCTTAAAAGATAGGTCCTCAATGGGAAGTTCAAACTCTGGATAAAAGGTGTATTCCCTGTATCCTCCAGCATAAAGATAGGTGAAGACCATCCTTATTGGCCAGTCCGCCTTTATCATCATTCCATTCAGGTCGCTCAATGAATAATACCTGACACAGGTTATGGATACTCCCTCACTCCTTGAAGGAATAAGCCCCATCCCCATGGATGAGGCTGTGTAAATGGGAAGGAACAAGGAAAAGATTATAAAAATCATTTCATTGATACAAACCGTATCTCGGTGTATTCCTCTATTGCAAAGGGAGGGCCTTCCCTGCCCATTCCGCTCATCTTCACACCACCATAGGGCATATTGTCCACCCTGAATGTTGGGTAATCATTTATTATCACACTCCCAACCTCACACTCCCTCACCGCCATCAACATGTTTGAGATGCTCGGGGTGTATATACCCACATTCAAACCATACATTGACCTGTTAACAAGCTGGATTGCCTGTTCAAATGTTGAGAATGGCATAATGGAGACCACAGGTGCAAAGACCTCCCTGGACACCACATCCATTTCAAAATTCACATCCGTTAGAATAGTTGGATAGAGAATTGAACCCTCTCTCTTCCCGAGGAGAAGCGGCCTTGCTCCCATTTCAATGGCATCCTTAACCCATTTTTCCGCCCTGATTGCCTCTCCCTCTGTTATCATGGGACCATACAGGACATCGGGGTCCATTGGGTCACCTATTTTAACCTGTTTGGATGCCTCAACAAACATCTCTGAAAATTTGTCAAACAGTGATGTATGAACATAGATCCTCTGTATTGAGATACACACCTGGCCCGAATTGGCATAGGCACCAATCACTGCCCTGTCAACAACCTCCTCAAGATTCTCAACCCCCTCGTCTATTACAAGTGCTGAATTTGAACCCAATTCAAGGAGAGTCCTCTTCATCCCCGATATTCTCCTTATCCTTTCACCAACAGGGACGCTGCCTGTGAAACTAATAAGTTTAATATCATCACTGGTTGAGAGTATCTCGCCCGTTTCACCACCAGGTCCAAAAACAAGGTTTATAACACCTTCAGGAACACCTGCATCCACAAGTATGTCTGTCAACAAGATAGCTGTGAGGGGTGTATATGATGACGGTTTCCACACGATTGTATCACCCGCTGCAATTGCCGGGGCTATCTTGTGGGCAGGAAGATTCAATGGAAAATTAAAGGGGGTGATGGCAGCAACAGGTCCGAGTGGAACCCTTATGAAGAAACCCATTCTTCCCTCTCCACCAGCAGCAGCATCAACTGGTACAGTCTCACCAGAAAGTTTATCCGCCTCATCAGCGGCAAATGTGAAGGTCTCAACGGCCCTTGAGACCTCCCCCCTTGCAAATCTTATTGCCTTTCCGGATTCAAGGGTTATTGTCCTTGCAATAACCTCCCTTTTCTGTTCAAGCCTTTTTGCTACCTCTCTGAGAATCTTTGCTCTGAACATAAGGGGGGCATGTCTGAAATCATCAAATGCCACTTTTGCGCTCTTAATAGCTGAATAGACATCCTCTCTGGATGCTCTTCCAACCATCCCTATTTTCTCTCCTGTATAGGGATTTATCACATCTATACCCTCTTCTGTATCCCTCCATTCACCTCCAATAAAAACCTTTTGCCTTATAAATTCTTTATGTAGTTCATCCATTTTTCCACCCCTTCTCCTGTTTTCACCGAAAGAGGGAAAACAAGAATATCCTTGTTTATCTTCCTGGCATTCCTAACAATATTCTCAAGACTCACATCCATGTAGGGAAGAATATCTGTTTTGGAAATGACAAGTACCTGAGACCTTCTGAACATCAATGGATACTTAAGGGGCTTGTCTTCCCCCTCTGTTACACTGAGAACAACCACATTGATATGTGCACCCGTATCAAACTCAGCGGGGCAGACAAGGTTCCCAATATTCTCTACAAGGAGAAAGTCAACCCCTTCAAGGTTCATCTCTCCAATGGCCGTCCTTATCCACGCAGCCTCAAGATGGCAATCTCCACCAAAAGGTCCTGTGTTTATCTGGTAAATCTCAACACCCTTTTTCTGGAGTTTCTCAGCATCAATGGAGGTCTCAATGTCACCCTCAATTATTGCAAACTTTTTATCCTTAAGTTCATCCATTGTCCTTTCAATCAATGAGGTTTTGCCTGAACCAGGGGAACCCATGATATTGATGAAGGTTATACCTTTTTCCTTCAGTTCCTTTCTGAGTTCATCTGCCACCTGGTCATTAGCAGCAAACACACTTCTCAGGGTTTTAATCTTCTTCATCCCACCTCCTCATTTTTGATAAGGATAAACAACCCCTTCTATTTGTCAATTTTTCATACTTTCTGAAGACCATGGCAATAAAGGCATACGAGTTATCTGCCTTGATTGCCCTGCAAACATCCATTAGGGTAAACCCTGTTTTTTTTAGGAGTTCAACTGCTTCTTCCTCTGAAAACAGTCTGGCATGAGAATAAACAGAGTGGCCAGTTTCACCCTTCTTCTGATACTCCCTTCCGACCTTTGATTCCCTGTTGATTATCCCAAGAACTATATGGCCATCTGGTACAAGCACCCTTTTCGCTTCGTTAAGCACTTTTTCTGGGTTGGATACAAAACAGAGGGTGGTGTTCAAAAGAACAAGGTCAAAAGAATTGGGTTTGAACGGAAGTTGCTCACCCTTTCCACAGATGGACACAATACCCCTGTTTTTTGCCATCTTGAGGAGTTCCATGGAAGGGTCAATCCCGATGGGTATTCCTATTTCCACGGAAAATCTTCCTGAGCCAATCCCAATTTCAATCCCCTTTGTGAACTCCGGGAAAATTGAATTGAGACACCTCACCTCCTCAAGGAAGATTTCCCTTCCATCCTGGTCAAACCACCTGTCAAACCTTTCTGCAATACTATCAAAAACAGGCATTTTTTAAGGAAAGAGTCCCCTATCCCTGTAAACTTCCTGTATCCTTGAAAGTGCAAGGATGTAAGAGCCTGTTCTCAGGTCAACATTGTACTTCTTCGAAGTCCTGTATACCTCCTCTGTTGCTCTTGACAGTTTTTTCTTCATTCTTCTATCAACCTCCTCCTCATCCCAGAAATATCCCTGATTTGCCTGAACCCATTCAAAGTAACTCACCAGAACACCACCTGAATTTGCAAGGATATCGGGAATAACATCAATTCCCCTTCTGCTCAAAATTTCGTCTGCCTCAGGGGTTGTTGGACCATTGGCACCCTCAGAAATATACCTTGCCCTTATGTGGTCAACATTGAGTTCAGTTATTGCTCCCTCCAGTGCAGCAGGAACAAGGATATCAACATCAAGGTACAGGATATCATCCTTCTTTGGCATATCTTCAGCATCAGGAAAACCCTTAACACCTTTTGTTTCCTCAACATATTTGATAAGTTCCGGAACATTTATACCTGAAGGATTCACAATACCACCTGTAATATCAGAAATACCAACAACCTTCGCTCCTATCCTGTGGAAGTAAAGGGCTGCATATGAACCAACATTTCCAAAACCCTGAATAGCAACGGTCTTGCCCTCTATACTCTCTCCTTTAATCCTCAGGTATTCAGAAGTTACAATTGCAACGCCCTTACCAGTTGCCTCTCTTCTACCAACAGAACCACCTATTGAGCGTGACTTCCCTGTCACCACACCAGGTTGATTGATACCCTTAAAAGCACTGTACGTATCCATAATCCATGCCATTGTCTTTGAGCCTGTATAAACATCAGGGGCAGGTATATCCATTGATGGTCCAAGAACAGGCATGAGTGCATAGGTGAATCTCCTTGTGAGCCTTTCAAGTTCACCCTCTGACATCCCTGTGGGGTCACATATCACACCACCTTTACCACCGCCAAAAGGTATATCAATTACAGCACACTTCCAGGTCATCCATCCTGCAAGGGCTATAACCTCTTCCTTTGTTACATCTGGATGGAATCTTATTCCACCCTTGAATGGTCCCCTGAAGTCATTGTACTGACACCTGTATCCTGTGAAAACCTTTATACTCCCATCATCCATCTTAATGGGTATTGAAACCTCTATAACCCTTTTGGGATGCTTGAGAACTTCCAGAAGTTCCCTTTCAAGCCTCATGATGCTTGCTGCCTTTTCCAGTTGTTCCTTCATCATTTCATAAGGTGATATTCCCATAGTATCCTCCTATGATTCAAGGAATGCCCTGAAACCCTTGTAAGCCTGATAAACATCTATTTTGCTTGATATCTCAAATGGAGAGTGCATGGCAAGAAGTGGAACACCAGAATCTATAGTATCAATCCCAAACTCTGCAATAAAGCGTGCCACGGTTCCTCCACCACCCTCATCAACCTTGCCCAGTTCTCCCGTCTGCCATAAAACACTGTTTTCATTAAATATCCTTCTTATCTCATAAACCAATTCAGCATGGGCATCGTTTGCCCCACCCTTTCCCCTGTGACCTGTGTACTTTGTCAAAACAAGACCATAACCAAGCCTTGCAGCATTGGTGGTGTCGTGGACTTCAGGAAACAGAGGGTTAACCCCTGCATTAACATCAGCAGAAAGGCACACAGAGGCATTAAGGGTCTTTCTTATGTTTTTATAGTTTGGTTCAATCCCCAGTTCTTCAAGCACCTCTATTACAACATCCTCAACAATCCTTGAGGTGGCACCAGTGTTACCTGCGCTCCCTATTTCTTCCTTATCATACAGTATAACAACTGGTGTCCTCTTACCACCACCCATGCCTGCAATGGCCTTCAATGCAGTGAATGAACACACCCTGTCATCCTGAGCATAGGCACCAATCAAAGAACCATCAAGTCCAACCTCACGTGCATTCCACGCAGGGACAAGCTGGAGTTCACTGCTTATCAGGTCTTCCTCTTCAATTCCGTAGTTCTTCTTCAACAGGTCAAGTATAAACTTTTTAAATCTGTTCTCCTTCACCTTTGCTGGCTTTGAACCTGCAATACAGTCAAGATTTTCTCCCTCAATGATTTCTGTAGCCTTCTTCTCCATCTGTTTTCTTGAGAGGTGCGGCAGGAGGTCTGGTATGGTTAAAACAGGTTCTCTTTCATTTTCACCTATCCTTATCTCAACCTTTGTTCCATCTTTTTTGATTACAACACCATGGAGTGCAAGAGGTATGGAAAGCCACTGGTATTTCTTTATTCCGCCATAGTAATGTGTGTTGAAGAGAACAAAATTCTCTTTTTCTAAAACAGGCTGTGGTTTCAGGTCAATCCTGGGTGCATCCACATGTGCAGCAATAATCCTGACTCCTTCCTCCACAGGATTCCCCTGGGGTCTGAATATTCCAAGGGTCTTCCCATGAAAAACCCTGTATGAGAGACCCCATTGTTCTGCAATCTCCATTGATGCCCGAACAAATTCTCTTTCGGTTTTATTCTTTGACATAAAGTCCATATACTCCTCAGCGAACTTCTGCACCTCGGATAGTTCCTTCTCCGACATAACTTCCCATCCACTCTTTTTATCCATATCTCCTCCTTTCCATAACATATTCAATCACCGCAAGTAATACAAACAACATAAGGAAAAAGGTTGTCCCATCGTACCTTCTCTGTTCAGAGAATATTAACCCCATTTCTCTTTTATTCAAGGGCTCAAGGTTGTATTCTTCCACAGGTGGATTTATTCCATACAGGTAGGTTATACCCTTCTTCTTTACAAGGTAAAAGCCCGTCTCTTTAAAAACAAACTTTTCATCCTTCCCAATCCTGAAAATCTTCTTTTCGGGTGTTGTTATAACTGCTGGACCACTCACAAAAAAATCAGGGTAGGTCTTAATGGCCAACTCCCTGTTTATATTCTCTATGAGGAAATCAAGAAAGGGTATAAAATATGTGTGGAGCAATAACTCTTCTGTCTGTATGGAGAAAGGAAGCAATATAAATCTATCCTTCAACACAACAGCAGGGTCACCATTTGAGAATCTGATCAACACCTCTCCTCCCCTTATCAAAAATCCATAAGGAACAGGTTCTGTTAACCTTATTCCATTGAATTCAAACAGGCCGTATCTTTGAGGAATTCTTTCTATCCGAACGCCACCAATCCTTGTGTCATTGTTAACAGAGATAATCCCTCCACTATAATAGAGTGAAAGATAATCAAGATTTCTATTAACACCGTCCAGTATGAAAATGTTTTTTGCTGGAACATAACCTGGTTTTGTACTCCATGTATATTCCAGTCCCATTGCCTCCAGTGCAGATTCAAGTATCTTTGGTAAACCCTGTGTAAATATGGCAATACGCTCACTCCCCGAAACAGAAACAGGAAGATAGTACACATTGTCAAATGGAATACTGTCTTTGGGGAGGCTTATCTCTACCATGTGGAACCCGGGTGAGAGAGGAAATTCAAAAGACACCTGTTTTTCACCAAAAATCTTCACCCTTTTTCTCCATTTTTTACCATCAATATCAAAATCAATAAAACTCTCCACTGGTGGACCTTTTCTTCTCAATACACAGGTTATAATAACCTTTCCATCCGGTTTCAATGCGTAGGTGGCCCCGGTTATTCCTGAATTTGACTTAACCACTGGTAAAGGTTCTGGGATTATCATAGGGTAAGATTTACCCGCCTTTATAAGCCCTTTGAAACTTATTCTCTGCATATCACTTATCAGCCTTCCATACCTGTATGCTTCAAATGTTTTCATCATATCAGCAACACCATTCCTTGAAACGGCAGGCATTCCATCCTCATTTATTCTTCCCATAGTTGAGAGGGATGTATCAACAATTTTTCTTCCAGAATTTTGAAGGAAGAATGGGAAAGGGATTGTTTTCATTACAAGTGCCATTACCAGGGATGCAATCATTCCCATTCTCACAAGCATAAGGAGGGGTTCTCTCAGTCTGAGATAGTTTCTTAAAATTCCACTCCTTCTCACAATAAAAGCAAGGGAGGAAAACTGAACTTCCCTCACCCGTTTCCTTGAAATCAGGTGGATTATTACAGGTATGATTATTCCTGAGAGGAGTAGTATGTACTCAGGATAAATCATTTTCTATCCCTCATAATCAAATTCATTAGAACCCTGTCATATGGTGTATTTGTGGTAACCGTGTAAAAGAACGTCCTTGCATTGCCGGCCCTGAGTCTCAATTCATCAAGGTATCTATTGAATGCCCTTTTATAGTGGCCTCGTATGGCTACGGGATTCACAAGGAGTTTAGAACCTGTCTCAAGGTCCCTTAAATAAACCGTATTCTTCATTGAAAGTTCAATCTCATCTGGATGTAAAATCTGAAGAAGTATAATCTCGTTCTTCGCCCTGACAAATCCTCTTATCGGCTTGAAAAACCTCTCTGGTTCGTCCAGAAAATCGGATACAATGATTATCAAACTCCTCTTCTTGATGAGCCTGGAGAATGAATCAAGAACCTGCATTATATCAGTTTTGCCACCTGTTTTTATTGCTTCAAGTTTTGATACAAGTCTATGGATATAATCCCTCCTGGCAACAGGGGGAAGAAAGGACAGTAGTCCAACATTAAAAGGGACAAGCCCCACTGCATCATTCTGGTTAAGTAGAATGTAGGAGAGGGATGCTATTAGAACCTTTGAATAATCAGCCTTTGAAACAGGTTTCCCATAAGCCATTGAATTGCTTACATCAAGAAGGAAATAAACCCTCATGTTCGTTTCTTCGTGAAACTTCTTCAAGTACAACCTCTCTGTTCTACCATACACCTTCCAGTCAACAAGATGGAGAGAATCACCAGGGCTGTATGGCAGATGTTCAGAGAATTCCAGTGACTGACCGTGGTGAGGAGAAAAGTGTAGACCTGAGAGAAAACCCTCCACAACAACACGGGCCTTCATCTCAAGCCCTGAAAGCCTTGTTATGACAACAGGGTCAAGATATCTCTTGATTGAGGGAGAATGGGTCTCCCCCTTATCCATATATCACAAAGATGTGACGCTTCTTTCCTGGGTCTAAGTAAAACAGAGGATTACCGCTTTTGTTAAAACCAATCACCCCGTAGTGTTTCACCAGTGTATCGCCTATGGGTATGAAAAACCCAACACCAATGCTACCGGGTGTACCCTTCTGCTGGGAATTTACACCTCCAGGGGAATCATCCTTATAGTCCTGTGGAACATCATACTTGAATGTATGGATCTCTGTTTTCAGGATTTCTTTTCCTGTAAGGGGGTTTATAATACCCCCTTCTTCATCAACATACGGCCAGAAATCATCAACACTCTTTGGATAAACACCTGTATGGTCGGCAATGTAATGCTCAATTGCTGCCTTAACTGTGTATGCATTTGCCTTTATCTGAGCCTCTATTGTTTGATTCCTGTATCTAACAAACTGGGGCTGCACAAGAATATAAATCAGGACACAGATCGCTATAATTATCAATACATCCAGTATCCTTACCACGGCAACCTTCTTCATTCTTACCTCCTTTTTTTCTGGTAGTTTAAGCCATAATCAGTTAATGTCAAGTATGTTTACTACACAGATTATCCATTCCTCAGAAGTACTCCTTTTAAGTTACTTCCTTAAAGAAAGGTATTCTCCAAGAGCCTCCTTCCAGTGTTTCATTATATTTATTCCTTTTTCTTTAAGGACAGCGTTCTCCAGAACAGAGTATGAAGGCCTTTTAATCTCTCTGTCTGGGTCGGTTTTCCGTGGAAAGACCCTGGCATTCACACCAGCAATATCAAAGATTGCCCTTGCAAATTCATACCAGTTTGTTTCACCTTCATTGGTACAATGAATTATTCCCTGGATATGATTCTTCACTATTATTTTCATCTGTCTTGCAACATCAAGGGTGAATGTAGGTGTAATAAACTGGTCATCCACAACCTTTATATCCTTACCCTGCTCAGCAAGATAAATCATGGTCTCAACAAAGTTCCTGCCACCTTTTGCCCTGCATGGATTCAATCCATAGAGACCTGATACCCTCACAATCGCATAGTCCTCTGAATAGTTCCTTATGTATATCTCCCCAACAAGTTTTGAAATACCATATGTATTCAGTGGATTTGGTGTATCAGTCTCAACATAGGGTTTTCCTTTGCTTCCGTCAAAAACATAGTCTGTTGAGATGTGAATGAGGTATATTCCAAGTTCGTTGCAGAGCATTCCAAGTTCCTTCAGCGCATATCCATTAACCCTGTAAGCAGTATCCCTCTCCTCCTCACACTTTGGAACATTGTGGAATGCTGCCGTGTTAATCAAGACATCTGGTTTTATACCAGAAAGAACCGTTCTCTGGGAATCAGGGTCTCCTATCTCTATATCTTCATGGGTGAGTGGAATAACCTCAAAACCATCCGAAAGTTCTCTTACAAGGTCAGAACCCAGTTGTCCATTGGCTCCAGTTACTGCAATCTTCATTAAAAGATCCTCCCGAGTTTCTTTATGGTTTTTGACATTTCATCCAGCATGGTCATCCATTTGATATTGTAGTAAATCGGGTTGAGGAAGTCATCGTATCTGTATTCTTCAATCTTTTTAACCATCTCAACAACTGCATCCTCCACAGTGGTTTCAGGGACATATCCCAGGGCCTTCTTTAATTTTTCATTGGACATCCTGTATGACCTTGTCTTGAAACTTGAGTAATCTGCCTCAATATCAACCTCTATTCCAAAGTGTTCAAACAGAGTGGTCTTCACTCTCAGGGCAAGTTCTGATATCCTAAAATTTCTGTAACAAAGATTGAATATCTGACCTTTCACATCCTTCTCATCTGCTTCTGAGAGCAGGATAAAGGCGTTTGCTGCATCATTCACATGAACCAGAGGCCTCCACATTTCACCTCCACAGTTGAGCCTCAGTCTTCCTTTGCTAAGGGCATCCTTAACAAAGGTATTCACCACAAGGTCATATCTCATTCTCGGACTGAAACCAAAAACAGTCCCCTGCCTTAAAATTACAGGTGAAAAATTTTCATCCATAAGGTCTAAAAGAACCCTTTCGGCTTTAAACTTGGAAACAGCATAAGCAGCCCTGGGTTCAACTGGACTCTCCTCTGTTTTTATATCATCAGGTGCAAAGAAGCCAAGGTCATATATGGAAGCACTTGAAGCAAAGACAAGCCGTCTTACACCTACCTTCTTGCAAAGTTTTGCCAGTTTTTCCGTTGCAACAGTATTCATCTCTTCATTTGCAACGGGGTTATACTCAGCCGTGGGGTCATTGGAAAGACCCGCCAGGTGTATTACAGAATCCACACCATCAAGAACGGATTCATCAACATCCCTTATATCCTTCTGCACAATTTCTACTTTATCCATTATCTCCTTTATCCCTATATCTGTGAAAAACATCGTATCAAGAACCCTGACCCTTTCACCCTTCTCCAGCAACTTCCTCAAAAGAACTGAACCAATATATCCTGCACCACCAGTAACAAGAATCATTCTACCTCCCCTTCACTGTCCAGACATCACCAAAACTATCAGGTGGTATTCTTACTTCATCAGGATTCTCTCTATTGTATGTATGGCTTGCTATACTTATTAGAATTGTGTCATCTTCAAGGGACATCCATCCATGATAAACCCCTGGAGGAACAACTATCAATCTTGGATTCCTTGCACTTCCAATGATGGTCATCATCTCCCCATAAGTGGGACTATCCTTCCTGTCGTCCTTCAGAACAAATTTGGCACTTCCATGGGCTATAAAAAACCAATCCCACAATTCATTGTGCTTATGGAATGCCCTTATAATCCCCCTGACAGGGTCTCCAACCATATAAACCTGACCAAACTGATGTGCCACTGCATGAGGGTCTGTCTCTCCCTGAGCCTTCCTGATTATCTCAACAAGATAACCCCTATCATCCTCATAGGTATTCAATTTTATAACCTTAACACCATCAATCATGGAAACCTCCTTTTAGTTTTTTTAGTTCTTCCAGGACCTCTGCCCCAATTCTATCTGGTGTAAACTCACTCTTAAAAAGTTTATATCCATTAACCCCTATCTTATTCCTGAGCTTTTTGTTCCTTTTGAGTTCTAAAAGTGCCTCAGCAAGAGACTCTCCACTACCGATCTCACAGAGAAAGATGGTCTTCCTGTGCTCAAACACTTCCCTGATAGCAGGTGTATCCCCTGTAACAACAGGAATTGCACAGGCAATTCCCTCGTAAAGTTTGTTTGGTATCACCCTCTTTGCCTTATCTGTCTTTCCAAAAATCCCAAGACAAACATGGGACTTTGATATGAGTTCCGGAAGTCCCTCTGGTGCAACCCAGCCAAGGAATTCAATATTTTTTAATCCTTCAGCCATTCTTACAGTTTTTTCAAACAGTTGTCCGCGGCCTGCAAAAATAAATTTTATGCCTTTATTCTGGAGCCTGCGTGCAGCATCAATAATCACCTCCATCCCATGCAGTGGGATAAACCCCCCAAAATAAATTACTGTGAACTCTTTAAATTTCTTGGTATTTACAGGATGAAAAAGCCCAGGGTCCTCACCCACCCAGAATCTTCTGAACTTCTTTTTTTCAACCTTGAACTCATTAGCAACAAATTCAATGTGATGGTCAGTATCAAGAAAGAGAAGGTCAGAAAGTCTTATGGATGTTCTATCAACAAATCTCAACAATTTTTCCATTAAACTTCCTTTTTTTACAAGCATCCTGTCCATAACAAAGGTATCCCATAGTGAGACATGGAAGTCAAATACAAGGGGTCTTCTCCACACTCGTGAAAAAAGAAATGCAAGAGGGATATCAAAGTGCCCTGTATAACCAACAAGTAATATATCCGGCTTGTTCTGAATTTCAAGGGCCTTAAAAAAAAGATTTATATATGCAACAAGAAACTTCGCTCCAAGTCTCAATAAACCAATAATACCCTTGAACTGTCCAATCCTGGGTTCAACTCCGCTCCACATGGGATAGTGACACTGAATAACTTCTGCTCCATTGGTCACCAGTCCCTTTATAATCACGCGGTTTCTGATGTATTCCTTTGAGTAAGTCCCAAAGTAACATATTTTCATAGTGTGAATATTATCATCCCTTATCACTTTGTCAATAAAATTTAGCTTTTGAATAAAGAAAGCACTATTTTTACTCTGGAATTTGTTTAATCAGGAGAACCTTCTTGATTGTGCTTCTGTATTCAACAAAATATATACCTGAACTGGGTGGATAAAAGGTCTTTGGTACCTCTCCTATCAGGATTTCACCAACCTTTTCTCCAATTAAATTATAAATCCTGACTGTGGCCTTCTCACTTGATGGCAAAAACAAAATTTGGTCCATGCTATTGACAACTTTCAGGTCCTCTGAATACACATCTGCCTTTTGGGGCCTCAACTCCATATCCCCCTTCAGCAAAAGATAGAGTTTGTTTGAATGTCTTCCTATGCCCCGAAGAGCCTTCAAACCATGGTCTTTCTGTTCCTGAACAGCATCTATCTTATTTTTATTGTTTTTATGTGCCTGAAAATTTCTGGCTTGACAATTGAATTGTTTTGCGTTATCTTTTTTACATGAGAAAAGGTATACTGCTTACCTTGTTTTCGGTTGCTTTATCAGCGCAAATTGCATTCGTTCAATGGGATGACAAAGGCGTTTACAAGAAAATTCGGGAGGCCTTTGAATCAAATCTTCCATGGGGAGTTGATAAATACAATGTTTACGGAGACAAGTCCAAAATTTCGGGTGTAATGGAGAGGCTTAAAACAAGGGAATACAAAATTGTAGTTGTCACTGGTGATGACCTTTTGAAAGCCGCTGTTGTTTATTTACCAAATACACCCGTTGTATTCCTTGGATGTAGAGAGACAAAACCTGCTGAAGGGAAAAAAAACATCACTGGCATCACCTTGGATCCCACACCTGAAGAGGTTGTAAAGACGGTCCTGGAAATCCTGCCTAACATTAAAAAAGTCGGGCTTATCTTCAAAACCCCTGGCCAGTATGTTAAGGTATACTCATCCATTCTGGAGAAGAGAGGAATAAAGGTAGAGAGAGTTATGGCACAGAATCCAGGAGGGGTGAATACGGCCCTCAGATTCATGACCGATGTTGACCTTTTCTGGATGGTTCCGGATGAACTTAACCGGAAGAATGCCACCTTCAAGTTCTTACTCATAAGTTCCCAGAAAAAAATGATCCCAATAATGGGGCTTGATGAGAACTATGTTAAGGCGGGAGCACTCTTTGCAATAACACCCGACCTGAATTTTATCGGGAGAAAGGGGGCTGGATATGTAAAGAGCATAGTTGATGGTATTCCACCTGAAAATCTTCCCATATTACATCCCAGAGCCTCATATGTAATCAATCTGAAAGTGGCAAAAAAACTCAATTTAAACATATCTCCCCTCGTAATAAACAATGCAAGGAATGTGATAAGATGAATGAATTCCTACTGGTAACTATAATTTTCATCTCAATTTTTCTTGTTACAATGGCGGTTGTTTATTTTATGATGAGGAGAAGGTCTATACAGAACATCCTTACAGGAATGTTCCTTTTTCTCGTTATTCTCATCTTCGTTCTGATCGAGCTTTCCACCTACTATATTGTTATGCTGGAACTGAGAAAAAACCTTGAGGAAAAGGGAAAGTATATTGTTACACTTTCAGGCCCTTCACTGGAACTTGGGGTCTTTGGAAATGATTCCACCATGCTTTTAGAACCTGTAAAAAGGATAATGGAAAACAGGGAAATTCTGGGTATCAGTGTTTATACGCTTGAAGGCAAACCTATTATAAGGGTAGGAGATACATCCCTACCATTCCCTGGTGTTGAAAGTTTGAAGGAGAACTTTGTGGTGGAAAAGAGGTATTCCCAGGGATTCATCTGCATCACAGGGCCTATTTATTCTTCCGGAGGGTTTGGAGAAACATCAAAACAGCAGGTGATTGGTTATCTACAACTCTATCTTTCAACCGCTTCATTGCGTAAATCTTTAAATTCCCTTGCAAAAACCCTTTTTATTATATTCCTGGTTTTAACCATTATAGTGATAATTATAATCCTTTTTGGTATCAGAAAGGTTTTTAAGCCATTCCACATTGTTCTGGAAAGAATGAAGGAGATTTCAGAGGGAAAAGGTGACCTGACACAGAGAGTTCAGCTCAGCAATTATAAGGAATTCCAGGAACTTGCAAGCCACTTAAATGCATTCATTGCCTTCCTTGAAACCACAATAAAGGATACAAAGGAAAGCGCTGAAAAACTTGCATCACAGGGAGAGGAACTTGCATCATCAGCAGAACAGATGACCGCCTCAAGCGAGGAAATCTCCTCAACGATACAGAGCATATCCCGGTCCTCAGAGAGACAGGCATCTGAGGTACAGAAGGCTGTGGATATGGCAAGGAAGGCACTTGATGTTGTAAGAAATTCTGTGTCTTCTGCCCTTGAAGCCGAGGATGTATCAAGAAGCATACACACTCTGGCGATTGATGCTGAAAGGGCTGCCAATGAAACCCATGCAAGAATGGAGAATATCACCCATATGGTGAATGAGTTGACGGATGTTGTCAATCTGGTGGAAGAGAAGACTAGAAAAATTAATGAAATCACGGATACTGTTGAATCTATTTCAAGGAGAACAAACATACTTGCCCTTAATGCTACAATAGAAGCCGCAAGGGCGGGGGAATACGGAAAAGGATTTGCCGTTGTTGCTGATGAAGTTAGAAAACTTGCCCAGCGTTCCCAGGCCTTCACACAGGAAATCTCTGACCTCGTGGAGGAGATCACGGGTGTAATAAACTCAATGGTAGAAAAGACTTCAAAATCAATAGATGCTATCAATGAGGGTAAACAGATCATATTTGAAGGGGCAGATTATCTAAGGAAGATTGTTGAGGAGGTGAAGGAGATAACCCAGAGGGTTGTGAAGATTGCACAGGTAAACAAGCGTGGTGAGGAAGAGGTGAATGCAATCACTGAATCCATTGAGAATATTGCTGCAATATCTGAGGAGAATGCTGCCTCTGCTGAAGAGGTTTCTGCCGCAGTGGAGCAACTGGTTGCTTCCATTGAGGAATTGACCGGTGTATCCCAGGAGATTGTGATACTTTCAGAAAAACTGAACAACCTTATCACGGGTTTCAAAACAGGATAGGTATTTTTTCTCTTTTCCGATAAACTGAGTGAATGGAAAGAGGGAAAAAGTCAGTTGTATATGCTTTTACTGCTGTATTCCTATGGTCAACAGTTGCCACTGCATTCAAGATTGCACTGAAATCCGTAAACTATATTCAACTCCTTTTCATTGCCACTCTTGTGGCAATACTCTTTCTCTTCATTGCTTTCTTATTCACAAAATATAAACCAGAACTCAAGGATATTATGACTTCATCACTGCGGGTTTTCTCAACCCATTTCTATACTATCTTGTTCTATTCAGGTCATATTCACTCCTTTCAGCGCAGACTGCTATGACACTCAATTATACATGGCCATTATTCATTGTTCTTTTTTCATCCCTTATACTGAAGCAGAAGCCAACCGTGTTTGAGATTGCGGGTCTTTTACTTGGATTCTGTGGAGCAGGCATAATTGCAACAATGGGAAGGCCTGTAAGCATAACTGGAACAATATCAATCACGGGAATTATTCTGGCCCTATTAAGTGCTGTCATATGGGGAATATACTGGATACTGAATCTGAAGAGGGACATACCCGAAATCCCTGGAATTTTTTTCAACTTTCTGTGGGGAACTGTTTTTATCTTCATACTGGTTTTTTTAAAAAGACAAGTTCCTGCAACTGGAATAAAGGGCTATCTCTCTTCTATGTATGTTGGTCTTTTTGAAATGGGAATAACATTCATAATCTGGCTTAAGGCACTAAACCTTTCAAACAGGATTGCTGCTGTAAGCAATCTTATCTATCTTACACCCTTTCTATCCCTGTTGATTATCTCATTAATCCTGAAGGAAAAAATATCCCCCTGGAGCGTTCTTGGTCTCACTATCACAGTTCTTGGTATTATCATCACGCGGATCGAGAAGAATTAAAGTTTCCTCAGTAGTCTCCCATATCAAGGAAACCCTTTAAAAGATTTGCCCGAATTGGATGCCTGAGTTTTTTCAGTGCCTTCGCCTCTATCTGTCTTATTCTCTCCCTTGTAACATTGAACATCATCCCAACATCCTCAAGGGTTCTCGGATTGCCGTCAATCAGTCCAAACCTGAGTTCAATCACCTTCTTCTCCCGGGGGCTAAGAACAGCCATTGCCCTTTCCAGTTTCTCTTTAAGCAAGGTTCTTGAGGTGAGTTTATGTGGTGTGGCAGCCTTCATATCCTCAATAAAATCACCAAAGAATGTGTCACCATCGTCCTCAATTGGAGTATCAAGTGAAACCGCATCCTGTGAAATGTGATAGAGGCCTGCAATCTTTTCAACGGGCATATCAATCCTTTCAGCAATCTCCTCAATTGTTGGTTCCCTACCTGTCTCCTGCACTATCATCCTTGCCGCCTTTGAAACCTTATGGATTATCTCTATCATATGAACAGGCACCCTTATTGTTCTTCCCTGGTCTGCGATTGCCCTTGTTATTGCCTGTTTAATCCACCATGTTGCATAGGTTGAAAACTTATACCCCTTCTTATAATCAAATTTATCCACGGCCTTCATCAAACCGCTGTTTCCCTCCTGGATTATATCCATAAACTCAATCCCTCTGCCAATATATCTCTTTGCTATACTGATAACAAGACGGACATTAGCCCTTACCATCTGATGTTTTGCCTGATTAACATAGGCCTCCCACTTCTCAATCTCCTCATTCCTCTTTTTCACCACTTCATATGGGTCAAGTAACTGTTTTTCAATACTTCTAAGCCTTTTCAGGTGCTCACCTATACTGGTGCTATATCCCACTATCTCTTCTTTTGTCATACCTATCTTTTCAGGTGTCTTCCTTGATGCATGGTACAGTATCCTTCGGTGATTCACCTCTGTCTTTTCTTCAATCTTTCTTATGGCATCCATTTCGGCTTCCATAAGGTTGAATACCTCTTTTTCAACATCCCTCATTTTCTTCAGATATGGTGCCTGAATCCTTAAGCCAGAGAGTTTTCTGGTTATTTTTTTCTCAAGTTCTTCAATCTTTTTTCTCACCACCGGGTCCTTACCGTATTTCCGCCTGTTCTCCCTTTTTAATTCCTCAAGTTTCACGGTCCACATCCTCACATTGTTGAATGCAATGAGTAATGAACGCCTCTCATTGCTGTTGTTTCTTTTATTCCTTGGCTTCCGGGAAGAGACATGTATAAATTCCTCAACAGGAAGACTCCTTTCCCTTATCTTCTGGTCAAAATCAAGGAACTTCCTTATTGCAAAAAGTGATGTGAAAAGATATTCACAAATCTTTCTCCTGCCATCATCCATCTGTTTTGCAAGCCTCCGTTCCTCCTCTTTTGTAAGAAGTTGAATCCTTCCCATTTCTCTCAGGTAAAGTTTCACTGCATCATCTGTCTTTCTCAACGCCTTTTTCTGGCTTTCCTCAAGCCGTTTCCTGATTTCAAGGGATTCCTCTGTAACAACATTAACACCACCCTTCTGGAGTTTTTCAACAACCTCTTCAATAAGAATCTCGTCCCCACCCAGATAATCCCTCAGCCGCTCAAAGGATATTTCACCCTTTGAGTTAACCATCTTGATTATCTCTTCCCAATCAATGGAATTTATGTCCATCACCCCTCCCTAAGGATTTTAAGTTTCTCCCTTAAAAGGTCATCCTGTATCTTCAGAAGAGTAGTTACAACCTCTCCCCTTTTTTCATGTTCTTTTATCTTCCTGGCCGTTTCTTCCAGTTTCTCCTGGATTCTCTGGAGTTTCAACCTCCTTACCACATCCCCAACAGAGTCAACCCCGTTTATGAGCATCTTATAGACCTCATCCCTGTAAGGTTGGGGAAGATTGGGAACAATCTCCTCACTATCCACCCTTTCTTCCCTGGCCTTTTTTATGAATTCAGAGACAACATCCAGTTTAAAGTTAAATCCATCAAGGATGGAAAGGTCTTCATCTCTGTACCCATTGAGAAGCATGGATGCCATAAGTGCAAGTTCCAGTTTTACATCAGGGGATAATTTCACACCCTCTTTTCTTTCAACCCCACCTTTTCTTCTAACCATCAGAAGTTCTTCCTTTATCATCAGTTCTCTGGAGATTTTTTCCCTGTAAATCTCCTGCTTAACACCATCCCTTATCCTTGAAAGAATCTCCCTGAACTCATTAACAACCATTGTGAGGTCTGATGGGTTTTTAAGGTCATACTTTTGAGAATAATCCTCAAGGAGAACATCAATAAACCCCTTTGAACTGGAAAGTATACTTTTAATTCCCTCATTCCCTTCTTTTCTCAAAATCTCATCAGGGTCTTTCCCTTCACTGGAAGAACAAAGCATGATTTCAACATTTCTGTCAATAAGAAGTCCCATTGACCTCAATGATGCCTTTCTACCAGCCTCATCCATATCATAAAAAAGATAAACTTTTTGGGCATATCTGGATATTAACCGGGTTTGCTGTTCAGTTAGTGATGTTCCAAGGCTCGCAAGCACATTCTTGAACCCTGCCTGATACATACTCAGGTAGTCAAAATAACCCTCAACAAGGATTACGCTCTTTTTCTCAAGTATTTCCTTTCTTGAATGAAAAACAGAATATAATGAGTTCTTTTTGGAATACACGGGTGATTCAGGAGAATTCATGTATTTTGGCATCCCCTCGCCAAGAATTCTTCCACCAAATCCAGCCACCCTTCCCGCTGGGGAATAAATAGGAAACATCAACCTATTCCTGAACCTATCATACATTCTTCCCTGGCCCCTTATCACAAGCCCAACCTTCAGAAGGACATCAATGCCAAATTTTGCACCAAGTCTGGAAAGTATAACATCAGAATTTGGGGCATACCCCAGCTGGAACTCCTCAATGGTTTCCTCAGTTATGCCCCTTTGTTTAAGATAATTGAGTGCAGTCTGGCTTTGTGGAAGCAAAGAATGGTATATCTTTGCAGCCTCTTCATTCACCTGATAGAATCTGTCCTGTGCATCCCCCGTTAACTTTACACTTATACCAACCAGGTCCCCAAGGTACTTCAGGGCATCAATAAAACTCATCTTTTCGTATTCCTGAACAAACTTTATAACATCACCACTTGCTCCACAACCGAAGCAGTGATAAACACCCAGTTCTGGATTTACATAAAACGAGGGGTTTCTATCGTCATGGAAAGGACAGAGACCTTTATAATTCTTACCGACTTTCTTAAGGGAAACCCTTGAACCTATAACCTCTACTATATCAACATGCTCTTTTATTTTATCCACCACATCCTTTAGTGGCATAGTTAAAATTTATGTTTTTTCAGAAAATTCGCAAGCCCTATTTAAACACTTCCCCGCTCTCTTTGAACCAGAGCAACAGGTCAAGATGGGCTGGAGGAATGTCCAGTTCTTCTGCGGTTCTCAGGAAGATATTTTCTAATTCCATATATATTCTTCTTGAAATTGATTGAGGAATATGCTTAATTTTTCCAAGAAATTTTAAATTTTTCAAAATATGCCTGTCAAGTATGGCAAGATTTTCTCCACAACCAATATTCCTTAAAAAATGGCTTGCCTCCTTGTATCCCATCCCCTTCACATCTTTAACAAGAAAATCCCTTGCCTCTTCAGCTGATTTAAACCTGGAAATTATGGGTTTTATCCTTGGAATACCATTCTCCAGAAAGATTGCCCTTGAATTAATAATGTATTCTGCCTTTTTATTCTTGAACCTCACCCCTTCAAGACATTCAAGTATCTCCCTGTAATCTCCATTCATCAAAAGACTCTTCTTTTCCATCCTTTCAACAGCATCCCAGCAAATCTTTGCCTTTGACTGTGGTGTGAGAAGGCAGAATATAAACTCCTTGAACATGGCATAATCATCCCCTTTTTCCCATATTCCCCTGAATTCCATCAACCTTTTTTCAATCAAGGGCCTTACATCCCTGTATAATTCTTTTATTTCATATTTGACCTCCATAAAATTTATTGTATAATATTATCATGAAATGTCCATACTGTGGTGATGACAATGACAGGGTGATTGACACAAGGCTTGTAAAGGATGGTGAGGCAATAAGGAGAAGAAGGGAATGCCTCTCATGTGGCAGGAGATTCACCACATATGAATATATTGAGAAAACACCGCTGCTTGTGATAAAAAAGGATGGAACACGGGAACCCTTTGAAAGGGATAAAATACTCCAGGGTATTCTAACGGCTTGCCACAAGAGACCCATTCCAAGGGAAAAGATAGAAAGCCTTGTTGACGAAGTTGTATCCGTTGTATCAGACCTTGGTAAAACGGAGGTGGAGTCAAGGATAATCGGCGAGGAGATAATGAAAAGGCTGAAGGAACTGGATGAAATTTCCTATGTGAGGTTTGCCTCTGTTTACAGGGAATTCCGTGATAAAAAGGAATTCTTGAAGGAACTGAAGAATCTGAAGGGTTGAATACACTTTTATTAATCAGATTCAAGAGGGTGAAGGGATTTATAAAGAAGGAAATCAGGGGAAGAATCCCAATTTACTTTCTGGTTATCTTAATATTCCTTTCTGGCACATACTGGGTCTTTTTAAGGGCATTTTCATTCCTAAATAATATTGAGGAGATTGGTGAAATAATTTCAGGAAAAATCATCTCTTATTCCTTCTTTGTATTCTTATTCATGCTCCTGATAAGCAATGGGATAACAGCCCTTTCAACATTCTACAGGTCTAAAGAGGTGGAATTCCTCATGGCGCTTCCTGTCCCCCCTGCAAACATTTTTATAACAAAGATATTTGAGACCTTCTTCTTCAGTTCATGGGCAACACTGATAGGTGCGGTTCCCATTGTGCTCGCATACTTTACAGCAAATGGTTCTCCCTTGGGGATTGTTTACACAATCCCTGCATTCCTTGGTTTCATCGCAA
>Ga0190305_1000092_pt1 | contig 24764 bp, 20 predicted proteins | sample 48700723_MG_FD_161678 | JGI IMG/M metagenome (GOLD analysis project Ga0190305, IMG submission 161678) | Hydrothermal vent sediment bacterial communities from Southern Trench, Guaymas Basin, Mexico - 4870-07-2-3_MG | ecosystem: Environmental > Aquatic > Marine > Hydrothermal vents > Sediment ... | reverse complement strand
AGCAAATATAAAATTTTAATAAATTTATTTCCACAACTTTTTAAATTGATCCATTTTTTTGTCATTTTTACTCTTTTCTAACCTTTCCTATTTTGCTTGTTGCCCAGACTACAAGTCCGCGCCAGCGGGTTCTAGAGAAGTTTAATTTTGGGATAATACATTAAACTTTAAAAATCTTGTATCTTGTATAATATTACCTATATTTTTTTATATTACGTTTTTTTTGTTTTGCTTTTGTTTTAGAATTCCCAAATAATTTATCTATTAGGTCATCTCGTGATGCTCGTTTTAGCGAAGATATTATTTCGTTTTTATATTCTGGTTTATACCAAAAGAAGAATTTTCTTTGCGACAGTTTTTCTTTCTGGCTTCGTGGGACAGAAACCTTTTTTAAAGTGTAGGGATTAATTCCTGTATAATACATTACTGTTGATAATGTCATTGGAGTAGGAGTAAGATCTTGAATTTGCTCAAGCTTAAAATTTAATTTTTTTGTTTCTATTGCCAGCTCAGCCATATCTTCGTCTGTACTGTTTGGATGACTAGAGATAAAGTATGGTATTAATTGTTGATTTAAGTTAAATTTTGTATTTAAATTATCGAAGAGTTTTTTAAACTCGTTAAACATTTTGAACGAAGGTTTTCTCATAATTTTTAATACCTTATCGGAGGTATGTTCCGGTGCAATTTTTAATCGTCCCGACACATGATTTTTAATAAGGTCAGAAATGTAATCCATATAGTCTTTTTGATTTAGATTATTCATAAATAAATCGTAACGGATACCACTACCAATAAATATCTTTTTTATGCCTTGTTTTTTCGATGCCTTTCTATATAGCTCGGTTAGTTGTTTAGGATTAGTATTCAAATTAGGGCATATTGATGGGAAAATACATGATGGGCGTTTGCATTTATCGCAAATATCCAGATTCTCACCTTTCATCTTGTACATATTAGCAGATGGCCCGCCTAAATCGGAGATATAACCTTTAAAATCGGGCATTTGGGTAATTTTTTCAACTTCGTGCAAAATAGATTTTTCCGATCTGCTACTAACAAATTTCCCTTGATGAGCCGAAATGGTACAAAAAGAACAACCTCCAAAACATCCACGATGAATATTAATAGAATGTTTAATCATCTCGTAAGCCGGAATATTTTCTTTGTTTTTATATCGAGGATGAGGTAATCGAGTATATGGCAATTCGTAATACGAATCAATTTCTTTTTCAGAAAGTATTGGGTAGGGTGGGTTAACAATAATTTTTTTATTACTAATTTTTTGTATTATCCTTTTCGATATTGTTTTATTCGATTCTTCTTCAATAACTTTAAAATTAGCCGCGAACTTAAGCTTGTCTTTCTGACATTTCTCGTGAGAATTAATTTCTATCGATTCCCAGTTTTGGTTTTCAGAAATATTGTCATTGCTATTACGCAAAACTGCTGTTTGATGTATTGTTTCTAGTGAACTGAATGGTACTCCTTTTTCGAGTAATTTTACAATTTCTTCAATTGCTTTTTCACCCATTCCGTAAACTAATAAATCGGCTTTGCTTTCGAAAAGAATTCCCGGTTTTAGAATATCCGACCAATAATCGAAATGAGTATATCGACGTAATGATGCTTCTACTCCACCAATAACAATAGGAGTATCGGGAAATAAATCTTTTAAAATATTACAATAGGTAATAGTAGCGTAATCGGGACGAAAACCCGATTTTCCATTAGGAGTGTATGCATCGTTAGAGCGCTTCCGTTTATTGGCAGTATAATGATTAATCATAGAATCCATGCTTCCGGCTGTTACAGCAAAAAATAAACGAGGCTTACCAAACTTTTTAAAATCGCGCAAATCGTCTTGCCAGTTAGGTTGTGGAACAATAGCTACTTTTAAATTCAAATTTTCTAAAACACGCCCTATTACTGCAGCACCAAATGATGGATGATCGATATATGCATCACCCGAGAATAAAACAACATCGGCTTCCTCCCATCCGTGAATTTTAGCTTCTTTTTTAGAAGTTGGAAGCCAATCGGTAATATTATATGTTTCGAATAATTCCTTCATTAGTTTTATTATTTAGCATTTAGAGTTTTTCTACTATTTACTGTTTACTATAGATTAATCACTACCGACTGCCTATCTTAAAAGTATCGAGCTATCGCCATAACTCAAAAATCGAAAATCATTATCCATAGCATATTTATATACATTTTTCCATTTATCGCCAATAAATGCAGCAATAAGTAATAGAAGAGTGCTTTTTGGTTGATGAAAATTAGTAATCATACCATTAATAACTTTAAACTTATATCCCGGATAAATCATTATCTGAGTGGAAGTAATAAGTTTTTCAAGTTCGTTTCTATTCAAGTAGTTTATTATAGCTTTTAATGATTCTTTTACTTCAATTTCTTGATTTAATTGGTATGCTTCCCATTGCGATATAGAGATTTTATCACTGCTAATATTATAATTACTCATAATTTTAACTCCAATCCAATGCAAACTTTCTAATGTACGAATAGAAGTTGTTCCAACAGAAATAATATTATCGATATTATTTAAAATTGCTTCAATGGTTTTTCTAGTAACAATAAAATGCTCGGTATGCATTTCGTGCTGGTCAATGGTTTCCGATTTTACCGGACGGAATGTTCCGGCTCCAACATGAAGAGTAATTTCTTCAATATCGATATCGTTATCTTTAAGATTTTCTATTATTTTATTGGTAAAATGTAATCCTGCTGTTGGAGCAGCTACCGAGCCTTTATGTTTCGAGTATACTGTTTGGTATCTTTTAGTGTCAATATCTTCCGAATCTCTATTCAAATATGGAGGAATAGGAGTTTGTCCCATTGCATCGAGTAATTCGCCAAAGCTGATGTCTTTATTATTCCAGGTAAATTCAATTAATTGTGCCGATTCATATTTTTCTATTCTCTCGGCACTAATTTCTATATCTTTATTGTCTATATTTATTGATTTGAATAATTTCCCCGATTTCCATTTTTTAGAATTCCCAACTATACATTTCCAACTTGTTTTTTCTTTTTCTTGAAATGCTAAAGCATAATCGGAGGGAGTAATTGGCTCAAGACAGAAAATTTCAATTTTAGCACCTGTCTCTTTTTCAAATTTCAATCTTGCCTGAATTACTTTTGTATTATTAAATACTAAAGTGCTTTTTGGTGGTAAATACGACAATATATTGGAGAAATTATCATTACTGATATTGGTATTTTTGTATATTAATAATTTCGAAGCATCTCTGTTATTTTTAGGATATTTTGCAATTCTATTATCCGGTAGATTATAATTGTAATCTTCTATTTTTATAGATTTTGGTTCTAGCATTTTTATTCAATGTTTTTACTTTCGTGATATTTACTATTTATGTAATTACTGCCTACTGCATCCTTAATCTTAAATTTTGAATCTTGAATCAATTTCACTTAAAAGTTCGTAATAATCTGCAAAAATAGTTAATTTTGTACGAAATTATGCAAATCATTAAAACCATATATTTCAATGAGATTTAGAAAAGGCGATAAAGTAAAGTTTCTTAACGATACAGGAGTTGGAACAATTACTAGTATAATAGACAAAAAAACGGTAGGAGTATTAACTCAGGATGGTTTTGAAGTTCCATATTTAGTTAACGATTTATTGAAAATAGAAAATACAATGAATCAGGTTTTTGCCGACGATTTGCCCGATAGTGAGAAAAATCCCAATCTTAATGATAACTATATTGATTCTGAAATTGAAGATGAATTAGAAGCAGATAATTCAGAGTTTAATCAAGAGAATGTTGACGATATTACCGGAGATTTATTTTTTGCTTTTGTTCCAGAAAATCAGAAAAAACCTTCAGAGGGTATAATTAATACATATTTAATTAACGATAGTTCATTTAGATTGATATATACAATATCGAAAAATGAATTCCCATATAGAAGATTAATTGCTTCGGGCGAATTAGAAGATAATACCAAAATAATACTTAATAAATATAGTTTCGATTCTATAAAAGAAATAGACGAACTTCATTTTCAAATATTATTCTTTAGTAAAGGTAGTTATCGTCATCGCGATCCAATTATTAAGTCGTGGAAAATAAAACCAACAAAATTTTATAAAGATTCAGTTTTTACTGAGAATGATTATTTTCACGAGAATGCTTGTTTATATAATATTTCGGCTGCCGATGTTTCTTCTGATTCATATAATATTATCAATTCAGAAATAAAGAAGCAGTTATCAACTAAAGAAAAACAATATGTAAAGAAAGAATATAAGAGTCCACGAAGCGGAGAAAAGAAAGATTTGTTTGAAGTAGATTTGCATATAGAAGCCTTAGTTGATGATTATAAAGATTTATCGAATACTGAAATAATAGAAATACAAAAAGCACGATTTACAACAGTTCTCGATGGAGAGATAATTGCAGGCACTAAAAAAGTTGTTTTTATTCATGGTGTAGGTAATGGTAGATTAAAATTAGAAATAAGAAAATTACTAGAAAAGAAATATCCAAAATTGAGATATCAGGATGCATCGTTTAAACAATATGGATATGGTGCAACTATGGTATTGATTAAAAAATAATAACAGTAGGTCGTTCTATCGCTCCAAAAAATTGGGGAGGAAAGTCCGGGCAACAAAGAGTACCGAACTCTCGAAATGAGAGATATTCGTGAGGGTATATCAACAGAGAAGAAAATAACCACCTCGATTCGTCGAGGAAAGGGTGAGAAGGTAAGGTAAGAGCTTACCAGTTTCGATGGTAACATCGAATGCTGTCTGTATTTTGGGTTGCAAGACCATGTACACCAACAATTAAGAGTTGCTCGCTCAATGTTGGGGGGTAGGTTGCTTAGATAAATGATAGAAGTTGCGACTTGTCGCAATACAGAACCCGGCTTATAGACCTACTGCTTATTTTTATTGAACGTATTGAGATTTGTTATTTTAACATTGTGGAGGAATCTGTTTATATGAAGATACCTCGACTTGTTTCAACTGTTGTTCAACATATGTATTTCTCAATACCGGTTATCAGGTATAACAATAAAAATCAGTAATTAATAAAAATATTTTTTTTGTTTATTAAGTTATTTCTTTAAATTAATTTAATGTTTCTTCTTTGTTTAAATCTTTAGAATTTGTAATTCTTAATATTAAAGACTTTATTTGCAAAAAAATTAATAATAAAGAAAATAGTTGTTTTATGGTAATTGAAAATGAAAAAGTTATTTCTCTTGAGTATCAATTGCATGTTGATGATGAGAATGGTAACATTATTGAAACAGTAAAAGAAGATAAACCATTTGTGTTTATGCATGGAAAAGGTAATTTATTACCTAAATTCGAAGAGAATTTAACCGGATTAAAAGAAGGTGATGGCTTTGAATTTAAATTAGCTTGTGAAGATGCATATGGTTTAGCTAGAGAAGATGCTGTTGTTGATATACCCAAAAATGTATTTGAAGTAGATGGAAAATTTGACGACAAATTAATTGTTGAAGGAAATGTTGTTCCTATGCAAGATAAAGATGGCAATAAGTTTAATGGTGTTGTTGTTGTCGTTGAAGACGAAATAGTAAAAATAGACTTTAATCATCCTCTAGCAGGTGATAATTTATTCTTTAAGGGTAAAGTATTGGTAATCAGAGATGCTAATGAAAATGAATTAAAAACAGGACAAGCCGAAGATGCTTTATAATTGGCTTTCCGATTAAAAAGTTATTTTTTCTAACCTTCAAGATACTGTATCTTGAAGGTTTTTTTATTAAATATCTTTTTTTATGAAATAATTTTTGATATTATTGTTCGTATTATATCGGAAACTTTTTATTTTACTAAATACTTAAAACTATTAATTATGAAAAAAATAATTTTATTAGTTATTTTAATTGCCGCTTTTGGATTTGTTTCAGAAGCACAGATTCAATTTGGTTTGAAAGCTGGAATTACTTCTTCTAGCATTAAAACAGATGAAGTATATCACAATCTTGATAATGCAGATTTTGATGAGTTAAAAGTAAAAGGAGGAAATGCAAATGTTGGTTTTCAAGCTGGTATTTTTGCCAGAATCACTATTGCAAGTTTATATGTTCAACCCGAATTACTCTTTTCTTCTACAAGTGGAGATGTTGAAATTTCTAGATTTTCAGGCGGAACTCTTGTCGATGGTGCTGCAATAATTAAAGAACAAGAATTTAAAAAGATTGATATTCCTATTATTATAGGTTGGAAATTTGGTCCTGCCAGAGTTCAAGCCGGCCCAATTGCTAGTTTTATCCTCGACTCGGATCCAATTCTTGCAGCATACGATTATAAAGAAAATTTTAATGGAGCTACTTGGGGATATCAAGTAGGTGTTGGTTTAGATATTTTTAAAACTATTACCATAGATTTAAAATATGAAGGAAATCTTAGCAAGTTAGGTGATGGGATTAAAATTGCCGGACAAACTAGAAACTTTGATTCTCGAAATAGCCAACTAATTGCTTCTGTTGGAATATTCTTCTAGAAAAATAGTAATATTTAAGTTATTAACAGTCATTATTAAAAAATAATGACTGTTTTTTTATTTTACTCCATGAATACTTAATTTTTCGAGCCTTTAAACATCATATATAATATATTCATAAAAACTTATTAACAATTTGCTATTTCTTATGCTAAATTGTATATGTTTGCACCGTTTTTTTTCTGTAAAAACAAATTAATAAACTGAATATCAGCGAAATGACTTGTATTGCAGGAATAAGTAGGAACGAAAGAAATAATTTATGAATTGGAATAAAATTTTTAAAAAAATATTTTTAATTAGCATATTGTTTTATATTGAAATTGCAACAAGTTTTTCAGATAGAACTTATATGGAAAAAGATTTTTCTTCGGATGATAAGATCCCAATATCAGCACGTTTGTCGAATAATTTATCGAAGTATAAATCGATGCAAGAATTTGATAATCAGATAAACAGTTTTTTAAGAAAATGGGATATTACCGGAGCATCAGTAGCTTTAGTAAAAGACGGAAAACTTATTTATGCAAAAGGATTTGGATATGCCAATAAAGAGCAAAAAGAAGAGGTGCAACCTAAACATATTTTCAGAATTGCAAGTGTTTCGAAATTAATTACAGCAACAGCAATCATGAAAATGGTAGAGCAAAAAGAAATATCTTTGACAGATACAGTATTTGGGCAAAATGGTATTCTTAACGATTCAATTTATCTTGATATTAGAGATAAAAGAGTAAAAAATATTACTATTCAAAATCTGCTCGATCATTCTGCCGGTTTTTCAAAACGATACGGTGATCCTATGTTTAAATATCAAACTATTTCAAAAAAAATACATAAAGATTTACCATTAAAAAGTGATGATGTTATATCTTATGTTTTGAAATATAGGAAATTAGGATTTGCTCCCGGAACAAAGAAGAAATATTCTAATTTGGGTTATGCTATTTTAGGAAAAGTAATTGAAAAAAAATCAGAAACCTGCTACGAAGATTATGTACTTGCAAATATCTTAAATCCTATAGGTATATATGATATGCACATAGGTAAATCTAATAAAGATGAAAAATTCGATAATGAAGTAGTTTATTACGGCTTAAAAGGAGAGAAAAAAGTTCTTTCATGTTTTGGCTCAGGCGAATTAGTTCCTAAATACTATGGAGGCAACCCTATTGAGTTATTAGGTTCGGCCGGAGGTTGGGTTGCATCTCCAGCAGAAATAATGAAATTTATTGTTGCTATCGATGGGAATAATAATTCAAAAGATATACTTAGCCCACAAACAATAAAAAAAATGACCTATCCGAGAAAAGGAAATGGCCCATATGGATGGACAGGAACCAATGCAAAAGGAGAATGGTGGCGCACAGGAACTTTATCTGGAACATCGGCTTTAGTAAAACGGCAGGAGAATGGAATATCGTGGGTGTTTGTTATGAATTCAACAGCAAAAAAAGGAGCTAAGTTCCCGGTTCAAATAAATAAAACAATGATAAATGCAATTTCAACTGTTAAAAAATGGCCTGTTTACAATTTGTTCGATTATTACGAACCTAAATCGAAAGAATTAGTATTAGTGAAAAATGCAATATAATATCTTAGAAAAATATTGTTAATAGTTTGAAATTTTTGTACGCTTGTTAATTAAATTTCCCATGTCGGTTAATTTTAAATAGCTTATTTACTTTTAAAATTAAATGCTATTGTTAGTATTCGATTAGTATATTTTAGCATTTTATCATAATATTTTCCTATTTTTATAACTTATTATAAATAGAATTGTATAAAAAGAAATAGTTGTGATACAAAATAATGATATTATATCGATACAAGTAAGAAAAAGAGTTGAAGTATTACAAAATGTAGATATTTTCTTTGGAACAGATGTAAATATTTTACAAGAATTAGCAAATTCTTTAAAAGATGTATCGTTTGAAAAAGGAGAAACAGTTTTTCAAAAAGGCGATAGATATAATGCTATGTATATTATTGTTAGAGGAGAAGTAAAAATTCACGATGGAGATTATGTTTTTACTCATTTTGGGGAAAACGATTTTTTTGGAGAATATTCTCTTATAGATTCTTCTGTTCGATCTGCAACAGTAACTGTTATAAAAGATGTTGAATTATTAATTCTCGAAAGAGAGGTTTTTGATAGTTTTGTTGATAAGAATAATAAACTTGCTTTAAAGATATTAAAATCTTTAATAAAACGATTACGAAAAAATAATGTATTAGAAGAACAATTAAATCAGCAAAATGCAGAAATTAGAAAAAATAGGGATAAAATTGACGGTCAAAGAAAAGAATTAGAAGAGATAAATATAACAAAAGATAAATTTTTTACTATAATAGCCCACGATTTAAAAAATCCATTTAATGCGGTCATTGGCCTTTCTGAATTACTTCTTCAACGTTATGATGCGTATTCCGACGATAAAATTAAGTTTTTTATTACTCAAATAAATAAGAATTCAAATAATGCCTATAATTTACTCGAGAATTTATTGCAATGGGCAAGGTCTCAAACCGGGAAATTAAAAGTAGAACTTGAGAAAATAAATTTATTTGATATTACTACTAATATTTTTACTTTGTATTTAGAAAAAGCTAATGAAAAGGAAGTTGAATTAGTTAACAATATTGATACTAATACCAATGTTTTTGCCGATAATAATATGACAAAAGCAGTAATACGAAATTTAGTTTCAAATGCATTAAAATTTACATCAAGTAACGGTAAAATAGCTATTTCTGACAAAGTTAACGATGGTAAAGTAACAATTTGTGTTTCCGATACAGGTATTGGTATTCCGAAAGAGAATATTGATAAACTATTTAAAATAGATTCAAATATATCGACACAAGGAACCGCCAAGGAATTAGGAACAGGTTTAGGTCTTGTAATTACTAAAGAATTTGTTGAAAAGAATGGCGGAAAAATATGGGTAGAAAGTATAGTAAATAACGGAGCTGAATTTTATTTTACATTACCAGTATATTAAAATATTTCTGTGTAAATATTAAAAAAAATCTTATTATTTCCCTGTTTTAATATCGTATAAAAATATTTATCTTTGAAGATAATTATTTTATATAAATATTACCCCAATTTTGAAGATGAATAGAAAAATCAAGATATACAAACAACTAGTAATTACTATCAGTTTTATCATTTTTTCAACTACTCTTTTTTCACAGAATTACATTTCTGTTAGCGGAAAATTAGAAATATTACATGGAAATTCAAAAGAAGGGAAAATAGTATTGTCAGAAAACGGTAATGTTAGTAATACTTTTATAACTAATCATTCTGGGAAATTTAATGTTGATCTCGATTATAACCATAATTATATCTTATCTTTTACAAAAGATGGTTATGTAACAAAAGATATACAAATTATTACTAATGTTCCCGAAAAATATTCGAAAAAGAAATATGCACCTTTAAATTTTTCTGTTGAATTATTTGAGAAATATGATGACGTAAATACAGTAGTTTTTGATCATCCTGTTGGTATTATTCAGTTTTATAAAGAATTATCAGATTTTAGTTACGATGTCGATTATTCAAAAAAGATACGTTCGAAAATTGAACAAACAGAACGTAAATTAGAACAAAGTTTCCAAAAGAAAATAGCTCAGCAGAAAGTAATAGAAAAAGAAAAATTACATAAAGAATATTTAGCGAAAAAAGCAGCAGAAGAAGAAGCTAGATTAAAACGATTAGAAGAGGAAAAAAGTTTAGCTGCGGCTCGTCAGAAAGCTAAAGAAGAACAATTGCGTAAAGAACAAGAGGCAGAAGCAAGAAAATTAGCACAAGAGAAAAAATTAGCAGAGAAACGTAGAAAAGAAGAAGCTGCAAGATTACAAGCTGAGATACTAGAAAAAGAAAGAATTGCAGCAAAACTGAAAGCAGAAGCAGAACAGAGAAAAATTGAAGCCGAAGCAAAGCGTAAGCAAGAAGTACTGGCACAAAAGAAATTAGAAGAGAAACTTCGATTAGAAGCTGAAGCAAAAATAAAAGCTAAAGAAGAAGAAAAAATGCGACAGAGACTTGCTCTAGAAGAGAAAATAAGACTAGAACAAGAAAAACAAAAATTAAAAGTCGAAGCCGAAGCAAAATTGATAGCTGAAAATAAAGTCCAAGAATTGCTTAAACAAAAAACAGAAGCAGAACAGAGAAAAATCGAAGCCGAAGTAAAACGTAATCAAGAATTACTGACACAAAAAAAATTAGAAGAGAAACTTCGAGTAGAGGCTGAAGCACAGATAAAAGCCAAAGAAGAAGAAGAAATGAGACAAAGACTTGCTCTAGAAGAAAAAGTACGGCAAGAACAAGAAGCTCAAAAGATGAAAATAGCAGAAGAAGCAAGAATAGAAGCCGAAAGAAAAAAACAAGAACTGGCAAAAGAAAAAGAAGAGTCGGAACTTAGAAAAAAAGAAAAAGAAGCTTTAGATACACAGAATGAAATAAAACGATTGGCAAAAATAAAAAAAGAACAAGAAGAAGCCGAACGCAGAAGAAAAGAAGAAGAAGCAATTAAAGTACAAAAAGAAATACAACAACAAGCTAAGTTGAAAGCCGATATTAAAAAAAGAAATGCTATTGCCTTACAAAAAAAACTACGTCAACAGGCTGCTAATGAATTAATTAAGATTGATAAAGAATATCCTGAAGGTAAAACAGTAGAAGAATTTGATAAGTATAATATGCATATTACCAGAATAATAATATCTGTTAATGAGGCTATTAAAGTATATTTAAAAGTAGAACATAATTGGGGTGAAATATTTTATTTCCGTAATGCGCAATGCATCTCCGATAAATTGTTTAATATAGAGACTAAAGATATTTAGTAAGTTTTATTATTATACAATTTTATTACAATTAATAAAATACTAATGAAACATTCTTGTACTAAGGTTCACAACAAGGATATGAATGTAGAAAAATGTATTTTTAATTTAGAAGTATAATTAATTGAAAAACATAAGCTTAAGCAATATTTATTTGAATGAAATCGTATAAGCAATATTTTGAAATTGAAGCTAGTCCCAACGAAATTTTTTTAGCTTTAATAAATCCCTTTACAATAGAGTTGTGGTCGGGATATCATGCTGTTATGGATGATAAAGTTGGTACGGAATTTTCGTTGTGGGAAGGTGATATTGTAGGTAAAAACATAAAAGTAGAAACCGATAAATTACTTGTTCAAGAATGGTATTTTGGCGAAAATACTCCGAAAGAAGAAATTTCAATTGTTACAATAAAACTATTTCCAACAAATAAAGGAACAAGCATACAAGTAAATCAGTCTAATATTCCCGACGACGATTATGAAAATATTTCTACAGGTTGGAACGAATATTATATGGGAGCAATCAAGAAATTTTTAGAAATTGAATAATTGCCCCCTAGTGTCGTATAAATTAATCACTAATAATTAGGCATTAACTAAAATTCATTCACTGTTTTTCTTAATTTTACTAATTTAGTAAGTAGGTTTTCCAGATAATCGAGATGTAACATATTTGCACCATCCGATTTTGCTTCTGAAGGCTTTGGATGAGTTTCTATAAAAATACCATCTACATTAACAGCAATTCCTGCTTTGGCAACAGTCTCAATAAGTTCAGGTTTGCCACCGGTAACACCCGATGTTTGGTTTGGTTGTTGTAAGCTATGAGTAATGTCAAGAATTACCGGACAATTATTTTTTTGCATTTCAGGAATACCTCTATAATCAATAATCATATCTTGATAACCGAACATAGTTCCTCTATCGGTTAACATAACGTTTTTATTTCCTGATTCAATAACTTTATTTACAGCAAATTTCATTGATTCCGGAGCAAGAAATTGTCCTTTTTTAATATTTACAAATTTACCGGTTTTTGCAGCTGCTACTAAAAGGTCTGTTTGTCGGCACAAAAAAGCAGGGATTTGCAATATATCGACGTATTTTGCAGCTATTACAGCGTCTTCGGCACTATGTATATCGGTTACAACCGGAACATTGTAAGTATCGCGTATCTTAGCTAAGATTTTTAAAGCTTTTTCGTCTCCAATACCGGTAAATGAGTCTAATCTCGAGCGATTTGCTTTTCGGTACGAACCTTTAAAAATAAATGGAATTCTTAATTTGTCGGTTATTTTTATTATTCTTTCTGCAATTTCGAAAGCAATTTCTTCGCTTTCGATAGCACATGGACCTGCTAGTAAGAAAAAATTATTTTCTTCTGTAAATTTTATATTTGGAATATTCGAAATCATAGTTTGTTTTTTTATAGTTTAAATTAGTTTTTATAGTGAAATAAGCTAATAAATTCTTACTTATATTTATTATCCCATAAATTGTCAATATTTGTTTTTATATCGTTTTCTTTTTTATTATTCTGAGGCTTATATATTGTTGTTCCTGATATGTCTTTTGGTAAAAATTCTTGTTGAACAAAGTTATTATTATAATTATGAGCGTATTTATAATTATTCCCATATCCTAGTTCTTTCATGAGTTTTGTTGGTGCATTTCTTAAATGTAAAGGAATTGGTAAGTCTCCTGTTTGTTTTACAATCTTTTGAGCATCATTTATTGCTTGATAGGCAGAGTTACTTTTTTTACTTGTTGCTAAATATATTGTAATTTCAGAAAGAATTATTCTTGATTCTGGCCATCCAATTTTATTAACAGCATCGAAGGCAGAATTTGCCAATAGAAGAGCATTTGGATTAGCAAGTCCAATATCTTCCGATGCTAATATTATTAGTCTTCGGGCAATAAATTTTGGTTCTTCTCCTCCTTCAATCATACGTGCTAGCCAATATACAGCAGCATTAGGATCGCTTCCTCTTATAGATTTAATAAATGCTGATATGATATCGTAATGTTGTTCTCCGTTTTTGTCGTAAGTAGAAATGTTTTGCTGTAAATTATTAATAACAATCTCGTTAGTTAGAAGTATTTCTTTGTTGTTATCGCTCGATTTTTCAGAATTGATAACCAATTCGAGTATATTGAATAATTTTCGAGCATCACCTCCCGAAAATCTTAATAAAGATTCATATTCAACAAATTTTATATTTAATTTCTTAAGATATATATCTTCTTTTATTGCATTATCTAATAATTCAATTAAATCGTCTTTTTCGAGATGTTTTAATACATATACCTGACAGCGAGAAAGGAGAGGAGATATTACTTCGAATGAAGGATTTTCTGTTGTTGCTCCAATTAAAGTTATTGTTCCTTGTTCTACAGCCGATAATAATGAGTCTTGTTGCGATTTATTAAATCTATGAATCTCATCGATAAATAAAATAGGATTAGGCTTGTCGAAAAATTGTTGATTTCTTGCTTTCGCAATTGTTTCTCTAACATCTTTAACTCCTGAATGAACGGCACTTAAAGTATAAAATGGCCTGTTTTGTTTATTTGCAATAATTTTTGCAAGAGTTGTTTTTCCAACTCCCGGAGGCCCCCATAAAATAAACGATGGAATATTACCCGATTCTATAGCATTTCGTAATATTGCACCATTGCCAACCAAATGTTTTTGACCTATATATTTATCTAAACTAATAGGTCGTAATCTGTCTGCTAATGGTTGATTTATTGCCATAGAAATTTTAAATTATAATAAAATTAACAATAATTTGGTGTAATTATTGACTTTAAAATAAAAATTATAGTTTTTAAAACTAAATTAGTATTTTTATAAAAGTATTTATTTCAACAAAAGTATAATAATCAATAGAAAATATTATATTTATTAGTTTCTTTTTATAAATTATTATTTTGAATAAGCTTATAAAGATTCTTAATTAACAGAAATATTCTATATTAGCAAATAAATAGTAAGAGAAAATAAATTAACCAAAAAATATACCTATGAAAAAATCAGTTTTTTATTTAAAGCTATTTGTATTTATAGTTTTATTAGGCTTTTCTACTAATATTGCAAAATCTCAGATTAATACTTTAAGTTCTTTTATGACCGGAAGCACTGAAGATGCAGAAAAACTTTTTCAGGCATATGCATCGCCATATGCAAATGGATTAGGTGCAGGAATGAGTGCCGGTTGGTATAATACTGCAAAGACTCATAAATTAGGAGGTTTCGATATTACTTTAACTTTTAATACTGCTATTGTCCCCGATGGCGATAGGACATTTAATATTTCAGATTTAGGATTAGGCGAAGGTTCAGGTATTGTTTCAAGAGTTTCTTCTACACAAAACGAATCTCCAACAATTGCAGGAGAAGATATTGCAGGTCCACAAATAACATATTGGGCAGCAAATCCGTTGGGAGGAGAAATAGAAATTGCATCTTTTGATTTGCCTAAAGGAACAGGGTTTAGATATGTTCCTTCGCCAATGCTTCAAGCAAGCGTAGGTTTAATCAAAGGAACCGAAATCATAGGAAGATATACACCTCGATTTGATGTTGGAGATAATGGAAGTGTAGGAATGTGGGGAATAGGTGTTAAACATAGCTTAAAACAGTGGATTCCTGCTGTGAAAAGAATCCCAGTCCTACAACTTTCTGTTATGGGTGGATATACAAAATTTTCATCAACAACAGATATTAGCTTTCAACCCGAATTTTATGCCGATAATGCAACTATTCCGGCATATGATGTAAACTTATATAATAACCAGGAGATGCTTTTTGAAACATCAAGTTTTACAGGAAACTTAATAGTTTCGGCTAACTTACCGACAGTTTGTTTTTATGGTGGAATTGGTTTTGCATCGACTAAATCAAATTTAAAATTAGACGGATATTATCCATTTCCTTCGGTTAATTCTTCTAACGGAACACTTGAAGTATTATCAGAAAATGCTATTGAAAATCCTATTAATGTTTCAATAAAAAATACAGACGCTAGCAAAACTAAACCAAGATTAAATGCCGGTGTTAGATTTAAATTTGCTGTTGTTACTTTGCATTTCGATTATACTTATGCAAATTATTCTATTGCTACTGCCGGTTTAGGAATAAGCTTCAGATAATAATTAAAATTTTAAATGTATTTATAAATGCGGCTAGATATTACATTTAGTCGCATTTGTTTATATAATAGTTTAGCATTAAAATTATAATATAAAACGTTGTTCGATAAGCTTAGGTACAAAAATAAAATGTTCAACTTTTCAATCTATTATTGTTTTTTAGATTAAACCGAGTTTGTAAATTATATACAAATAATTAAATTAGCAGAAATTTAATACCAAATACTGAATACCGAGAGTTACTATGTATTGTAACTGAAAAGTATGAATGAATTGCTGTTTGCTTTATCTGACAGGTTAATATAGTAAATTTAGTTTATATTATAGTTGCAAGTAAAAATATCGACAATTTGAAAAAAAAATCACGAGTAAGTTTACAAAATAAAAAAGATGATGTTCGAAAAGCCCAAATTATTGTCATTCCGACCTTGTGGAGGAACGGCGAAGCCCTCAACAGAGTTAATCTGTTAATAAATAATTTGTAATTATACTATACAGATACCTCGACTCCGCTCGGTATGACATAAATAACTTGAACCTTGCTTTTCCGACAGCCGCTTTTTTATTTCTAAGGATATAGAATTACTTTACAAATTCTGTTATATCTGTTGCAATTTTTAACACTTTTTTAGGATTTCCATTTTCGTCGAAAATAGGAGTATAAGTCTCTACAAATGTGTGTTTATTAGAATGAAATTTCACAGTATTTGTTTCTTTTTTTGCAATTCCATTTCTCAAATCATTCCAAAATTCTTCGTTTGCTTTTAATTCTTCTTTATTGTATCCCATATTATCGGAATGATGCGAGCCAACTATCTGTTCTCTTGATATATCGACTAATTTCAGGTAATTGTCGTTTACAGTTAATATTTTTCCATATAAATCGTATTCAATTACCAAATTCGCAGTATTTAAAGCATTTAATAATCCTTGCATTTCTGAGCTCCTTCTATCAGCTTCTTCCTGAGTGGCTTGAAGCTCTTCCATGTTTTGACGCATTTCTTCTTCTTGAGCAGCCATTTCTTCGCTCTGTAGTTGCGATTGTTCTAATAATTGATTTGTTCTGATATTAATTTTTGTTGTTGAGATTGTTGCAGCAATATTTTCTCCAACTTGTTCAACAAATTTTATAATGTGTGATTCAAATTCATTAAAGCCTGCTAGTTCAATAACACCAAAAATTTCATCGTTTACTTTTAATGGAATAATTAATAACGAATTAGGAACTGCTTTACCTAAACCTGAGGTTATATTAATATAACTTTCGGGAAGCTCTGTCATAAAAATTGTTTTTTGTTCTTGTACACACCTGCCAATAAGTCCAACCCCCAGTTCGATACGTTTATCAATGTATTTCCTTTTTTCGTATGCATATGTTGCAAGTAATTCAATAAAGACATCATTTTTGTCGTCATCATTAATTAAAAATAAGCCCCCCTGATTGGCATTTATATATTTAACAAGGTTACTAATGATATGGTATGAAAATTCATGTATATCATCATTATTTTGACGTAAAATATCTCCAAATTTTGCAATTCCTTGAGTTGCCCAATTTTGTTTCTCGTCTTCAATTTTTCTATTATTCTCTTGAGTTTTTGCATTTCGAAGACTATCTCTCATTTCTAATAACGATTTGCCAAGGACATCTTTATTGCTTAATAAATCAAAATCTGCTTCAAGATTACCTTTCCCAATTTCATTAGCAAATTCAGCCGTTTTATTTAAGCCATCAATTAATATATTAACAGAATTACTCATTTCCCCAATTTCGTCGCCTGTTTTTATATCTAATTTTTTCGATTTATCTATATCGCCCTCAGCTAAATTGCCTAATATTTTTGTTGTTTTTACTATTGGATTAGAGATAGTAGTTGCTATAAATAAAACAACAAGCGCTAAAAGAATTAATCCAATAAATCCAACAAAAACTGTTCGTTTTAATGTTGCTTTTGCTTCGGCCATAATTACATCAACCGGTACTGCAAAGGCAAAAGACCATGGGGTAGAAGATTTTCCAATAAACACGGGATTTTGCGAGATGTAATATTTTCTGTTGTTTTTATCTGTACTCATATACGAAAACTTATCGCCCGATTGTATTTTTTTTAATAAACCTGAATCGAAATCTAATTCTTCTAATGTTTTTCCGGTATAATTTATATTTGGATGTGCTACAAAAGTGCCATTATTTGAAATAAGAAAAGCATAACTGTCTTTTAAAGGATGAATTGTATTTATTAGCTCTTGAAATCGAGCCATTCCTATATCAAATCCGGCAAGTCCTATAAATTTCCCTTTATTAAGAATTGGTACAGCAACACTTGTTTCAAGTATTTGTTCTTCATCTTCTTTGTACGAAAAGAAATAAGGATCCATTACAAGTTCTTCTTTATTTTCCATTGCATCGTAATATGCTCCTTTATTAAAACCTGCAATTGTATCAACTATTTCTTCTTTGTATTTTATTTGTCCTCCGAGTCTATAGTAGGTAAGTCGTTCGCGACCATATGGTTTGTCCCACTCGGGGTATAAAGCATTCATTTCCCATGTTATCCAAGATGATAAAAAATTAGGATTTTCTTTTATGAGATTTTCTAATATTTCGGTATAAATTTCCTTTCTATCATTTCTTTTAATGTTCTCGTATCCTTGTATAGCTTGAGCTGTAGCTCTTGCCATATCGATATCGACATTAAGGTCAGATTTTGTATAATTTGCATATTTTCCTGCATATAAATCTGCTATTTTTTGAGCATCAGAAAAAGCTATTTTATTAAGTTTTAAACTAACATATCCTAATGCTGCTATATATATTAGCGAGGATACTACTAATATATATAATAACATTTTTGATTTAAGATTCTTTTTTAATTTCATATGTTTAGATTTTTAACTTACATATTAGATTAATTAAAATAGAACTATTAAAAATAAATCTAAATACTTAATATGTAAGCGTTTAAGTATTGTGAAACTTCTAGTTTTGCTTATGTTTTTTAAAATCACAATGTAATAAAATAATGCATTACATGAAAATTTTTTAAAGGATTTTTTATTATTGATTATTAACACATTTCAATGATATATTTTTTTAAATATTTAAAAAACTTTTAAATATTTTGTAATAATGAAATTACTTTCTTTAATTTTGCTTTATAAAACGAAAAACATATAGTATGAAATTGTTAGAAGGAAAAACAGCAATAATTACCGGTGCTGCACGAGGCATAGGTAAAGCTATAGCATTAAAACTTGCCGAACATGGAGCAAATATTGCGTTTACAGATTTAGAGTATAACGAAGCGGTAAAAGAAGTCGAAAATGAGCTAAATAGTATGGGCGTAAAAGCTAAAGGATATGCATCTGATGCTAGTAAGTTCGAAGAAACTCAAAATGTTGTTAGCGAAATGGTTAAGGATTTTGGAAAAATTGATATTCTTGTTAATAATGCGGGAATTACTCAAGATACCTTGTTAATGAGAATGACAGAACAACAATGGGATATTGTTTTACAAGTTAACCTAAAATCTGTTTTTAATTTTACTAAAGCTGTACAGCAATATATGCTGAAACAACGCTCGGGTTCTATAATAAATATGAGTTCGGTTGTTGGTGTTAGTGGAAATGCCGGACAATCAAATTATTCTGCATCGAAAGCCGGAATAATAGGTTTTACTAAGTCTATTGCAAAAGAATTAGGCTCTCGAAATATTAGATGTAATGCTATTGCCCCCGGTTTTATTATCACGGAGATGACAGCAAAATTACCGGAAGATGTAAGAAAAGAATGGGAAAAACAAATTCCATTACGTAGAGGAGGAACTCCTGAAGACGTTGCAAATACTACAGTGTTTCTTAGTTCAGAGCTATCGAGTTATGTTAGCGGACAAGTAATTAATGTGTGTGGTGCTATGCAAACCTAATAATATAAAAATATTTATTTAGTAAAACCGGCATGTTTTTTGCTGGTTTTACTATTTTTACAGATATTTAAAAACTATTAAAAATAAATCTGATGCTTTTTTTTAAACCTAATAACATTATTTTAATAATATTATTAATTGTTATTTATTCTTGTAATCCAATAACTAAAGTTCAGATAGAAACAATTAAACCTGCATCTAATCCAATACCATTCTATGCCAATTCTGTTTCATTTGTAAATCTCGAAAACGATATTAATAACGATTCGGAAGACGATACTGTAATTGTTAATATGATTTATAAGGAATTTTTACTTGGTGTTGATGATATTGTAAGAAACTCACCTAGAATAGATTCGCAAAATGTTTATAAAGCAAATAATTATTTGCCGAAGAATTTATTTTATTACGACGATAATAAAGTTAATTGGAATAAAATTAAGAAATTAGATATTTGCAAAAATTCAGATATATTATTTTTGCTCGATTCTATTTACATTATTATGGAAAGTAATAACTCAGAAAAAATATTTAATTACAATCATTACGAATATTATAAATACAGAAATTTTTTAGTATCTGCATATTTTACTACAATCGATATTAAACACAATAAAGTAATAGATAAATATAATTATAAAGATTCTTTAATATGGGAAGATGCGAATGTTGATATAAATATTTTAGAAAAGAATTTCCCGGATGTAAGAGAAAGTATAAAAATAACGGGTTATTGGTTAGGTTATGATTTTGCTTCTAGAGTTTTTCCATGTTGGATACCTCAAGAAAGAACTTTGTATGTTACAGGAAATAGAGACTTTATTAAAGCTGCACAGTTATATAAAGAAAATAATTATATTGAAGCATCGAAGATATGGGAAAAATATATTAATTATTACGATAAAGAAATAGTTAGTAGAGCAACGTATAATTTAGCCCTAGTTTGCGAAATGAACGGATTATATGATGATGCTGTTAAATACTTAATAAAATCGTATAAAGCAAAACCAAAGATAAAAACGAAAGAATATATCATAGAATTAGAACAAAGAAGAATTGATAATAATAAGTTGAAAAAACAACTTCCATAAAAATGTTTATTTTGAAATAATATTGTTATAAATTATTATATTTGAAATAAAAAACGATTATGAAAACTGTAAAATCTTTATATCCTTTATCAACTTGGGCAATGCGTATTGGCATTGCTTTTTTTGTGTATGCGAAATTTTCTGATATTGTATTTCAATTAAATTTCAATAATTTTTCATTTTATATTGCATTATTGTTTGTTGTATTTGGATTTTTGCTTTTTGTAGGAGGTTTTATAAAAAAATCGAGTTTAACAATGATATCCTCATTGGTTTTATTATTTCTATCGATATATAAAATTATTTTATTGTCGAGTACGGTAAATATTTCAATTCCGATTTATATTTTGATATTTTCTATATCATTATTATTTTTATCGAAAGGAAATAATTAATATATTGTATTGTTTTTAATGTAGAATTCAACCTAAATTATATTAAGATGTTTAATATTGCTTTATTTGGTCCTCCCGGTGCAGGAAAAGGAACACAGTCGAAAAAGGTAATCGAGAAATATAATTTAACATATATTTCTACCGGAGATATTTTACGCGAAGAAATTGCAGAAGGTTCTGAACTTGGTTTACAAGCAAAAGGTGTAATTGAACGTGGAGGATTAGTTTCAGACGAGATTATTGTTCAAATAATCGAGAAAAAGATTAAAACAAATACTGATTCAAATGGTATATTATTTGACGGTTTTCCACGAACAGTTGTTCAAGCATATATTTTAGAAGGTTTATTACTTAAATTAAATACTTCTCTAAATTGTATGGTTCGACTAGAAGTTCCTAAAGATGAATTGATGAAACGAATGCTTGAAAGAGCAAAAAAAGAAAAGCGTGCCGATGATACACATGATGTTATTCAAAATAGATTGACAGAATATAAAAATAAAACAATTCCTGTAGTTGATTTTTATAGAGAAAAAAATATCTATTATGCAATTGATGGCTTTGGAAGTTTAGATGAAGTTTTTAATAGAATTCAAAATGTAGTAGAAAATACACTTAAGAAAGAATGGTTAAATGTAGTGCTTTATGGACCTCCCGGCTCCGGAAAAGGTACTCAGGGAAGAATGCTTGCCGAAAAATTTAATTTAGTATATATTTCAACAGGATCATTATTACGCAAAGAAATAAAAAAAGAAAGTGAGATAGGGAAAAAAGTTGAAGGATATATGAAAAAAGGAGATATTGTTCCCGATGAGTTTGCCATTAAACTTATAGAAAAGCAAATTAAAGCTAACCCTAATGCTAGTGGCTTCTTTTTTAAAGGCTTTCCAAGAACAATTGTGCAAGCATATATTCTCGATGGACTGTTGAGAAAATTGAATTCTTCGGTGTCAGCAGTTTTTAACCTTAATGTTTCTACTCTAGAATCGATAAAAAGATTATCGGCTAGAGCAAAAACAAAATATAAAAGAAACTACGACATCGATACAGAGATAATAATTAATAGATTAGAAAATTTCGAGCAAAAAACAAAACCTGTTTTAAATTATTATAAAAACAATAATATTATATATAATATTGATGGTATTGGAAGTGAAAAAGAAGTGTCGAAAAAATTATCAGATAGTTTAAAAGATGCATTGAAAAATGCCAGATAAAAAATAATTCAAACTTGTTAAATGACCTATATTTTTATAATATAGGTCATCTTTATTTTATGAATAAATTATATCATAAAATGCTTTTATTTTTACTTATAATCGAGTAAGTTTATATTTTTGGACATATATATATTAGTTGGGTGCAAGCTGAAAAGAACGACAGATAAGGAATAAACATTATGATAAAATCGCTATCCATAAAAAATATTGCAACATTTCAATCTGATGGAATTGAAATCTCTGATTTGAAAAAGGTTAATTTCATATATGGTGCAAATGGAAGTGGAAAAACAACTGTTTCAAATTATTTACAAGAACCAGAAAACTCATCTTTTTCTTATTGTTCATTTAAATGGGAAAATGATATTCCTTTGACTACATTAACTTACAACAAAAAATTCCGAGAACAAAATTTTGGAAAAGGAAGCCTTGACGGAGTTTTTACATTAGGGCAAGCAACAAAAGAAGAAATTGAAACTGTTGAAAAAAAACGTATAGAATTAAAAGAGCTTAAAGAAAAAAGAAACATTAAATAAACAAAAAGAAACAAATCAAGAATTAGTAAATAGTTTTAAAGAAAAGGTCTGGTATAGCATTTATAAAAAGTATGAAAGTGACTTTAAAGAAGCATTCATTGGTTATTTAAACAAAGAAAAGTTTAAAACAAAATTACTTCAAGAATACTCAAATGAAGCACCAGAAAGCATTTCAACATTAGAAGACTTAAAAAATAGAGCAAAAACATTATTTGGAAATATTCCTGTTTTATTACAATTATTACCACAACTTGAATATGAACAAATAACAACTATTGAGAATGATGAAATTTGGGAAAAGAAAATAATCGGAAAGTCTGACATTGAAATAGCAAAACTTATTCAAAGATTAAATATAAATGATTGGGTAAATGAAGGACAAAAATACATTCAAAAAGATAGTGATATTTGTCCTTTTTGTCAGCAAAAGACAATAACTCCTGATTTTAAAAAACAAATAGAAGAATATTTTGATGAAACTTTTAAGGCTGATATTGCTACGATAAAAACATATAGTGAAGAGTATATTAGACTTTCTGAAAACATAATAAATCAATTAACACAAATTGAGAATACAGAAAAAGACAATAAAAACTCAAAACTAAATATTGACTTATTTTCTGCAAAATTGAAAACACTAATAAATCAATTTTCAACAAATAGAGAAAGGATAATAAAGAAAGTAAAAGAGCCAAGTCGTGCATTAGAGTTATTATCTACTAATGAACAATTAACTGAATTACAAGAATTAATTAGCAATGCAAATAAAGAAATTGATAAACATAACAAGATAGTTGAAAATTACTCAATAGAAAAGAGTAAGTTAATTCAAGAAATATGGGATTATATTATTAATGAACATAAAATAATATTGGATGAATTCACAAAGAAAAATAAAGGGCTTTTAAAAGGTATTTCTCAATTAGAAGCTCAATTAAAAAGCCTTCGTGAACAATATCAAGTTTTAAATGACGAAATAAAAGAAGCAAATAAGAACATTACAAGTGTTCAACCGACAGTTGATGCAATAAACGATACTTTAAATGCTTATGGTTTTCAAAACTTTAAAATTGTTCCATCAATATCGGATGAAAATCAATATCAAATACAAAGAGAAGACAGAACTATTGCAGAAACAACATTAAGTGAAGGAGAAATAACATTTATTACATTTTTGTATTTTTTACAGTTGGCAAAGGGCAGTAAATCTTCTGAAAATATTTTAGAAGAGAGAGTAATAGTTATTGATGACCCTATTTCAAGTTTAGACAGTAATGTATTATTTGTTGTAAGTTCATTGATTAAAGAAATGATAAAAGCTATAAAAAAAGACATAGGTAGTATAAAGCAAATCATAATATTAACTCATAATGTATATTTCCACAAAGAAGTGTCTTTCATAGATGGTAGAACAACTGAAAATAATGATACGAATTATTGGATTTTAAGAAAGAATGATAATAAAACATCAATACAGTGCTATGAAAAGAACAATCCTATTCAAAGTTCTTATGAATTATTATGGCAAGAATTAAAAAACCAAGAAAATAATAAGTCCTGTTTGACCATTCAAAATATTATGCGCAGAATTATTGAAAATTATTTTAAAATACTTGGAAAATACGGAGATGATGATTTGATTAAGAAATTTGAAAATCCGCAAGAAAAAGAAATTTGCAGGTCTTTAATAAGCTGGATAAATGATGGCTCTCATAGTATTCCTGATGATTTGTTTATAGAACAGCAGGAAAATATTACTGACAAATATTTTGATGTTTTTAAAAGAATATTTAAAGAAATGAAACAAATAGAACATTATAATATGATGATGAGATAGAAAGCCAGCACCCAATAATGCATATAAGGCATTGGGCGACAAGTGCTTAAATTAAAAGAATTGAGAAATAAAGAAACATCAATAAGGTTAGAGACTAATTTAGTGTAAAGTCTAACCTTTAACTTGTGTAAACTATGTATCTCAACGAACATGCAAAAAAACTCAATTATTGCGATTATCTCGTTATAAACTCT
>Ga0190305_1000088_pt1 | contig 25102 bp, 32 predicted proteins | sample 48700723_MG_FD_161678 | JGI IMG/M metagenome (GOLD analysis project Ga0190305, IMG submission 161678) | Hydrothermal vent sediment bacterial communities from Southern Trench, Guaymas Basin, Mexico - 4870-07-2-3_MG | ecosystem: Environmental > Aquatic > Marine > Hydrothermal vents > Sediment ... | reverse complement strand
AATTTTATTGTTCTATTTTTCATATTCTTACTATCTGTATATTTATGGTCAATACTCTGGAATTTTGGAGTTGAAATAAGAATAAATGCTGTGATACCTGTAGGTGTTGGTATTCTGTTTTTTTATGTTGGCATCCTTCTGGAAAATGCAAAAAGAAATTGGTTTATGGGGATCAGAACACCATGGACATTGAGCAGTGAAGATGTCTGGAACAGGACACATAAAATCGGAGGAAAACTGTTCAAAGTTCTTGGATTAGTTGTTATTTTTGGAATATTTTTCCAGAAATATGTTTTATTTTTTTTCTTAGTTCCTTTGCTTCTTGTTGCTGGATATCTTGTTGTTTATTCATACTTTGAGTATCAGAAAGAGATTCAAAAATGAAGAGTTCTTCCTTCATCTTTGAAGTTCAGAGATCAACAAAAGTGGAGATGATCTTCTTGTTTCTCACTTCAGGATGAAACATGAGACCATAGATCTTTTTTTCTCTGTGTCTTATTGCCTGTATGGAGTTTTCAGACTCAGCAAGTATCAGAAATTGATCTAATTTATCAACAGAGTAATTGTGTAGCTCATAGGCTGAGAAATTTTTTCTTCCTTCAAACAACGGATCATCAATTCTTACGTTTATTTCTCTCATACCTATTTCTGTTTCTTTCCTGAGTTTCCCTCCGAATACAAGGGAAATCACCTCCATTCCTGCACATATCCCGAGAATATATTTTTCTGTATCTCTTATCCAGTAAAATTTCTCGATGTGGTTCATAAATTCATTGTCTTTCAGTGCAGTTCCACAGAGTATAATCTTCTCTGCTCTAAATATGTCTTCCTCCTTAAGTTCAAGAAAATGTTTTACAATATATGATTTTTTACAGGAGACTATGTCCACCACAGGATCAACAAACTCATTTTTACTGAGAGACTCCCTTTTATAACACATATCGATTATGAGTATCATTTTTCAACATACCTCACTCCTTCTATTTTATATATCCCACTGTATCTCGAATAAATCCTTTTTGCTTTAGTTATCTCTATTCTCCTTTTGAATATGGGTGCATCATAGACAAAGGTCTCTATCTCCCCTCCTTCACCGGAGGGACTTATCCTGTATTTTATCCTGAGATCTTCCAGTTCTTTCACAGTTTTTTTATCAATATCTCTACCAAGCCATTTTTCGTTAAAGGGATATGCAAAAACGCCTGTAATGATAACCCTGAACCCTTCAGAAATTAATTCTCTCAGGAGTTTCAACTGATCTATCTGCCACAGAGGATTGAAGCACCACAGATCTAAATCATTACATATCCTCTGGATTCTTGAACTCTGATAGACAGAGTCTATAGCGCCTGTAACGATACCATCTATTCTGTATCTCCTCTTTGCGGTCATGATAGCTTCTCTGAGATCTTTTAGTTCTGTCTCCTTTTCTCCCTCCGTTTCATGGGTGATAATGGGAAGATCCATAGCCTCTGCCTGCACATCTGTGAGGGATATATTGGGGGTATGAAACATATAACTCTCCTCGTTTTCCGAGATCAGAGAGATTAAACAGACCACTTTTTCCTTTTTCATTGCCCTGTAGCAGGCAAAACAGGAATCTTTTCCTCCTGAGAACAGTACGCCCAGTCTCATATTTTTCATATCCTTCACATCTTAATATATGTTTCATTTCCACAGAATAGAAAATATTAAATACTGCAGTGATCTACTAAGGATCAATGGATAAAAAAGAGAGTATCTTTGAGTATAAAAAACTTAACTCTGTCAAAAGAAAAAAAGAGTACGAACCAATAAAGCCTGAACCTGCGTTCTCTCCATTATCCTGGGGTGTTTTATTGATATTTGTTATTTTCGTACTTGTAAGCATGTTCTGGGATTATATAAAAAGCACAGATCCATCAGCAATTCTCTCCGCAGTAATATTTCTTCTTTTCATAGTCCTGAATGTTTTTTCAGGTTTAAAAAGAAGGCATAAAAAGAAATGAAAATGTAAAGGCATACTGAAAATCAGATGGGTGTTATTATGTATGTTCTTCCATTCTTTCTCCTTTTTATTAGTCCTCTATTTTCCAATTTCTGGAGTATTCTATGAACTTTTACATTTCCATAGATCTTCCCTAAATCTTTTTGGGTCATATTATCATTTTGAAGTATAAGCTCCAGAATATTTCTTTCCATTTCTGTAAGAGGTGTATTCATATCTGCCTTTAAGTTAATTTCAAGTTTAACTATTAACATGAGTCTATTATTTCTGTACTCTGATTTTAATACTTTCAAATCCATACTCATTCACCTATATTTTCTATCCAACTTGAACTTAGCACTCTCTTTACGTAAGATTTATATAAAAAGTGTATATGTGGTATTTAAATATTTTTTGGTTTAATCTATATTGGATTGTTTTATATGAATTTTACATAAAATTACATGGATTTATAAATCAATTACAGTAAAGTTTATATGTTATTTCATAGATAATCATATAAATATAGAAGATATGTTGAGATGGTGTACATGAAAATTGGTATAGCAGGGGAACATACAATTATAAAAGAAAATAACAAACTTCTTCTATTCAATACTACAGATTCAGGATTATATAAAATAGATCCTATCACTGAAAAACTACTTATTCTAATAAAAAAACATGGTATAGAAGCCACAAAGGAGCTTATAAAAGGAGAAGATGTTGATAATGTTCCTTCAGGATGTTGGTGGATATTCATTACTTGCTCGACAGATGGTAGCATATGTTGGATTGACATTCCAGATTGTCCGAATGAATGCGCAATTTTAAACCTTGGTCCCCGGGGATGAAAAATTTAAGCTTAACCTAAAAACACTAATATTTTTTTCTTTTTTAATAAATACAAAGAGGTGCCAAAAATGAACGCAATAGAAACAAATAAATTAACAAAAGTATATAAAGATTGGAGAGGTAAAAATAAAACTCTTGCAGTAAACAATTTAAATTTAAAAGTAAAGAAAGGCGAAATATTTGGTTTTCTTGGACCAAATGGTGCTGGAAAAACTACCACTATAAAAATGTTATTAGGTTTAGTCTTTCCCACATCTGGGGAATTTACCGTTTTAGGAGAGAAATTATCAGTGAAAGTAAAAAAGAGAATAGGTTATCTTCCTGAAGAGCCCAGTTTTCCTTCATATTTCAATGCAAAAGAGGCATTGAGTTACTACGCTGATCTTTATGGAATGGATAAAAGCAAAAAGCATCAGAAGATCAGTGAGTTACTAAAGCTCGTTTCGTTAGATAATACAGGGAAGAAAAAAGTTAGCCAATTTTCTAAAGGAATGAAACAACGATTAGGATTGGCACAGGGATTGCTAAATGATCCAGAGTTAGTGATCCTTGATGAGCCCACATCAGGATTGGATCCTAAAGGCCGCAAAGATATTAGAGATTTACTTTTAGAACTCAAATCTCGAGGAACCACAGTGTTCCTTAATTCCCATATACTCAGTGAAGTAGAGAGAACATGCGATCGTGTTGGGATACTTAAAGATGGAGAACTTGTATCTATCGGTACGATAGATGAGTTAACATCAGAAAACATTGTAGAAATACATGCAGAGATTGACCAAAAGATTATAACAGCAATAAAACGAAAAGTGAACTCTGTAGAGTTCCAGGGTAATAAACTTATTGTGGAAATTGACAACATGGAAATCATTCCTGATCTTGCTGAAATTATTGTAAAGGGAGGAGGTAGATTAAAAGCATTGATACCACAAAAACAGTCATTGGAAGATATTTTCCTGGAGGTCGTAGAACAATGAATATCTGGAAAATTATATTGTTAACATTGAAAGAATATCATAAAAGGAGATATCTATATTATCTATTAGTGTTGTGTATTGCCCCCACAATAGCACTGGATTCTATTTTGGAAGTTCTCCATGAAGGTTTTGTGAATGCTGTTTTGGATGGCATTGCTTTTGGGATTGTATCATTTTGTGCGTTTGCAATGATCTTATTAGGGATGCAAACTTACAGTTCAAAAATAGATTCGGGATCTATTGTGTTGGATATCACAAAACCGCTCAATAGAAAGGAATATTTCATAGGAAAGGTTATTTCTAATATAATTGTCTCATTTATTTGTATAGCAGGAATTCTTCTTTCCTCGGCTCTTTTGCTTCATATCCATGGGTATCATATACCTTCTGAAATATTCTCCAGAGCTTCAGGTATAGTGACTCTGACTCCCCTATTTATTTTATCAGTTGTATCTCTAATCAATCTTTATTTGTCCACAAAAGCCACTGGAATTTCTGCTTTTATAATATATATAATTTATTTCAAGATACAAGATTATCTGATGAATATTCAGTACGATCCAAAATTTACAGTTATGGGAAGATCATTCTCCGGGATTTCTCTTGCTATTGAAGTTATAACAATACTACTAATAACAATTGGAACATTGTTATTCAATCGTAAGGAGTTGTGATTATGAATACAACGCTTTTGCGTAACAATTTAAGATCAAAAGGGAAGAGTAAAGTCATATGGATCAGTTTATTAGTTCCAGTTCTTCTCGTATTTACAGCATGGATGGCTTTCAAAAGTCTTTATGCATACCCTTCAGTAGATTCTATATACAATCTCACTATTCAGCTATCACTTCTTTGCATTGTTCCCCTGGGAGTAATTTTAAGTTACTGGGATCAGGAAAAAGTAATTCGTGATGCACAGATGACATTAACAAAGCCTATTACACGATTAAACTTTTTTGTAGGAGAATATTTTGCTGGTGCAGGAATCATTTATCTTCTGTTATTATTTTCTGGCATGTCAGTTTCGATAGTCTCATATTATTATGGATATTTTTCGTGGAAAATAATTCTTGCCTTTTGCTCTACGCTTCCTACCGTGCTTCTTTCAGAGGGAACAATGCTTTTGATCTCTTTATTATTTTCTCATATGAAAGCTTTGATAATAGGAATGGCATTATGCTGTGGTGGACTCTTTCGCCTGAGCATAGGAGCGGCTGGGAAGGCGTTATTGGGCATCTCTGGCATAGAATGGATTTTGCCAAATCTACAGTTTGGTATGTTTACCTCCATGAACTGTATATATAAAGATTACATACCTCCCGAAATTTTTATGCATTCATTTTTTATATGGCTTGTGGAACTCGTGATAGTATGTAGTATTGATTATTTTCTATTTAAAAGGAGGGATTTATAATGTCACGAGCAATAAGTATTTTTTATCAATCTATAAAATTAAGTTTAAGCTCTAAATATCTGTACATTGCACCCATAAGTGGAATAGCCGTTACCCTCTTCCTATCCATCGCTGCATATAGATATCCCGGTGATCTAGCAGTATCTCCAGCGAAATATGCCATTGGAAAGGGTATTGAATTAGCGAATTTCTTTGGCTGCCTCCTATCAGTGTTTGTAGCAAGCGGATCATCACAGTCAGTATACGAATTAGAGCTAACAAAACCCATACCACGATGGAAGTATTTTTTATTTCAAACCTTAGGGGAAATTGTATTTCCGTTAGGGACTGTTGTCAGTATTATGTTAGGCATTCAATTATACTTATTTTCCAAAGGTGAACCTTTTTATAAAGAGATCATCATTGTCATAGTTCTTATCACAATCGCTATCGTCGCTATTATAGGATTTATAAAAGTATTATCACTCATATTAGATGATCTGCCTGCTCTTGCCTTTGGACTCACAGTGGTACTGTTTTCTACACAGGCATTTCGTGGAGCATTAGCCAGACTATATTTTCCTTGGGATGTTTTATTATATATGCTCCCCGATCTGCAAACTCCTCAATTAATTGCATCTCTCTATTTACATGGTATGGATATAGAGTGGAAATATCTTTTAGGTCCTGTTGCATATGCTATAATATCCTTTTTAGTAGCGATTGTGATCTTTGAACGAAAGGATCTCTGATATTGGGACAACGAAAAAGAAAATAAAAGAAGGTAAAAATAATGAATCAATTGAGGTGATTTTATGAGAAAAGTTTGGATTGTGTTGGTACTGGGATGTGTCATAGTATTGGTCATATGTACCTTAAGAATTCCCTTTAGTTACACCGATGTAAATAGACTTTATAAGTCCAGAGAAACTGAATATTACCAGATTCTTTCCTCTTCAAATGTTACGGGCAGTATAAGTGCCGAAGAAAAGTTCAGTGCTTTTATCTTGACTGAGGAAAATAAAAAGAACTTTGAGGAAGGAAAATCCTTTGAAAGTATTGCTTCCTGGGAGGACGTATATTCTGTAAAGCTCGATTTAAAAGCTCCTGAAAAAGCATGCTGCCTTGTAGTTAAAAACGAGGAAAGTAAAGGCAATGGATACACGTAAAATTCAAATCAAAAAGATAGAGACAAGAAAATGATTTAATGGACTTAGAGAAAATTTCAAAAACGTTATATTAAGAGATTAAATCAGTTTTATTATGTATGTCCTCCCACTTCTCCTTCTCTTTATTAGTCCTTTATTTTCCAATCTTCGAACTAATCTATGAGCCTTTACACTTCCAAAAGCTTTTCCTAAATCTTTTTGTGTTACACTATTATTTTTAACTATAAATTCCAGAACTTCCTTTTCTAACTCACTTAAATTACTATTTACATCCTCTTTTAAGTTAACTTTAAGTTTAACTAGTAAAATAATATTATCATTTTCATATCCAGACTCCAACACCTCAATATCCATACACCTCAACTCATAGATTCTCCCTTATTGAACGATCTATCTTTTTGCATATGACCCTATAACAAAGAATCTATTTAAATATAAATAAAAACCATTTAAATATCTTTTGGTTTATTTCATATGACATTTGAAATTTCACTTTTGTATTTTATGTGGTTACTCCCTCAATCTCTTCAAAACTCTTTCAAATACATTTTTCTCTCTGTTTTTCGACTTTTTATAGAGTTTCTCTACGATTAATTCAGGAGTGGATTTTCCAATCTTATAGAAAACAGGCTGTCTGTCCACGATAAGATTGAGATTCTCATCAAGCCCTGAGGCTTCAATACCATCACATCTGACATCTGCGATCTTTAAAATCTCCTCTCCAAGATGAGTTACGATGATCACAAAACACTCTTCATTTTCATTCAGGATGTTGAGGAACTCCCCTATAATCTTTGCTGCGGATCCTGGCTCTGTTACGGCTTCCAGCTCATCTATGAGGATAAGCCTCTTTTTTTTCTCAGTGGATAGTTTTATAAGATTTTTAAGAGTTGTTTCAAGAGCACCGGCTCCCATGCTTTTCTGTTTTGCGAGATACTGGATCTCACTGAAGATCGTTGTGTACGTCCTTTCTGCGGGGACATAAAGCCCTATCTGAGAGAGAATCTGAATCTGAAGTATTGTTTCAAGGAGAGTTGTTTTTCCTCCTGAGTTTGCACCTGTAAGTACCACGACTCTTTCATTCCCCACAAAAGTTTCCGGAGTTTCACCGATTTTGTACGTTATACCTACTGGCTCTTTTAGAAACAGGTTTCTTCCATTATGAAAGCTTATTCCTCTTTCTATGAAAACAGGCTTTTCAAGATTATAATCTTTTATGAATCTTGCTATCGCTATCTTGAGGTCTATCTCAAATATCTCTGCGGTGATTCTTTCTATCTCCTTCCAGTATCTGCCGATATTTGCTATCTCCTTCATTTTTCTGTATCTTTTCTTAAATCTGGATTTTTTTATGTATGTCTTCATTTCCTCAACTTTCTCATAGTCTGCCTCCACAGGAAATGTTATTTCAGGGGGGAAAAGATCGAGAATACTGATCTCAGTTTCTCTGTATACATCTTCATTGTATTTTTTTAGGATCTCATTATATATTTCATTTATTTTTGAGGGCATTCTTCTCTTTATAACATCTATCGGAGATTCAGATCTTTTTATCTCCTCCATTATACTGAGTATATTTCTGCCATCAATTGAGAGATCTTCCTTTTCTATCCTCTCTTCTATCTCTTTATTTATCTTTCTCTCCACTTCCAGAATTATCCTGTCTATATCTATTTCTTTCTCTTCAGTGTCTATTTTTTTTAGATTTTCTATAACATCATCTAAAAAGGAGTGTATCCCAAGGAGAGAGTATATTCTGTGAGCGGATTCAATTGTGTCCCTGTTTATCAAAAACTTATTTAGAGTTATCTCTGGAATTGCCTCTTCTATATTGAAGCTCCTTATATGGCTCACAACATCTGCTTCACCCATTATCTCTTCATAGAGATCCGAGTTATCTGAGTAGACATAGATCACGCTCATGTAGTTCTCCGAGAAGTACTTCACCTCCTCTGTGGAGGAGACAAGCATAACATCGCAGTATTTTTTATCTAAGGAGTCATATACCTTCTCATCATCTGTTATTATAACATACTCCCTGTACTTTTTTTCTTTTTGATACTCAAGTTTTTTCATCTTTTTCATCTTTTTCAAAACTTCTTCCAGATTCTCTATCCTTGACAATAATTCTATAGATTCATCACAGAGTTTCAATCTTTTTTCTATGAAATCTCTGTTGTTTGTGGGATAAAATAGGAGAAATTTGTTTTTAGCCTCTTTTGTAACGGGATATTCCTGTAAAATATCTATTATTCCTGAGTATATCCTCTCAGAGTCTCCTGATAATATATCCTGAAACTCAATACCCGTTTTTTCTTCGTATACAGCCTTCAGGATCTTAAGAGCCGTTTTCTTACCTATACCATCTATCTCCATAAGCTTTTCGAGCTCAAGATCCTCTATGATCCTCTCCAGATCATCTCCGAACCTTTCCCTGATCCTCTCATAGATTTTTTCTCCACAGATCTCTTTCAGATCGATCATTTTTACCCCCTTGATTCATAGATCTCATAGATTCTGTCTATCGTGTCAATATCATCAGGTCCTCTATCTTCTCTTATTCTGAGGACTCTCGGGAACCTTAAAGCAAATCCACTTTCATATTTTGGCGAACGCTGGATCTCCTCATATCCGACTTCCACCACCAGTTCAGGTTTCAGAACAACTTCCTTTCCCTTCTGGTATATTATATTGTCCTTGAGGAGGTCTGTCAGTTCCTGAAACATCTCATCCGTGATCCCTGTTCCCACCTTTCCAATGGGAACGAAGTTACCCTCTTCATCTTTACATGCAAGTAAAAATGTTGCCAACCAGTGAGCTCTTCTTCCTTCCCCCCACTCTGCACCGATTATCACAAGATCCAGAGTTTCCAGTATGGGTTTAAGTTTTATCATATATCCAACTCTGGAGCCTGGCTGGTACGGTGCGTTCAAGTTCTTCATCATTATACCCTCATTTCCTCTGTTCAGTGCCTCTTTATAAAATATGTTACCCTCTTCCACAGAGTCTGTAACTATCTGTTTTGCAAGAACGAGTTTCTCATCTTCTTTCACTATCCTCTCAAGTATCTCCCTTCTTTTCTGGAACGGGGTATCGAGAAGGCTTCTGCCATTGAGATAGACTATATCAAAAAGATGCAGAATTACGGGAATTTTTCTTGCCATCTCCTCAATGTTGTATTTTCTCTTTATTCTTCTCGAGATCTGCTGAAAGGGGAGGTATTTATCTCCCCTTATTCCAACTGTTTCCCCTTCCACTATGCAATCCCCTTCAATATTTCTCCTCACAGAGTCTCTTACAAATGGAAACTGCTCAGTTACATTATCAAGTCTCCTTGTGAATATCCTGACGTCCTCTCCTACCTTATGCACCTGCATCCTGAATCCATCGTATTTATACTCCATGGCACATGGTTTTCCCACCACTGAGAATCCTTCCTCTATGTTCCTCACCTTCTGGGCAAGCATTACCCTTATGGGTCTGAAGGGCTCTATCTGGAGGGAGTCTATGGTACCATTCTTTGCTGCTTTTGCAACAGCTCCCCAGTCATTTACCAGAGAGTATGCTCTGTCTATTTTTTCAGAGGGTACAGAGTAGATCTTTGCTATGGCGTCCCTGATAATCCCTTCACCAACACCTGTCCTCATCTTTTCCAGTATTATCCTCGAGAGATAGATTGCCTCCTTCTCATCTGCAGAAACAAAAAGTTTAGAGAGGTATGTGAGTTTCTTTTCCTGTGATCTTATACCTTCAAACTCAACTATCCTGTTCAGAGTATCGTATATCTCCTCCACGGATAGTTCCTCAGCGAAGAAAGATACCTGTTTCTTATTTCTCACAGCCCTCCCTACAGCTTTGCCCACATCTCCTTCCTCCCTGACCCACTCGTTTATTTCCTTCTCCTTTATCCCAGTTACCTTTGATATACTCTTTATGAGAAGCTGGGTTCCTATCCCTATCTTCTTATCCATCCATTTTGGAAAAGTTTCTCCAAGTAAAAGTCTGATCACTATGCTTACCAGTTTTTCCGGTGTCTCTTTAAGGAGATTTGCCACTATATCTGTTTTTTCAAGCCTCGCTGGAGTTTTTTCCAGCATCTCATAAACATTTACTATTTTTCTGAACTTCATATTATCACTTGAAGAGAGTTATGAGATATGGTAAAGCCACAAGAGTTCCCACAGTACTTCCTATGTTTGCAAATGCTGTTACAAGAAGTATTCTTGTGATATTGTTTTTCCAGTACTCCCGCACTCTCTCTATTTTTGAAAGTTCCTCAAAATCCTTCACTCTTGGTGTTCTCATCTTTGCCTCAGTAAGGCCAGCAAACCATCCTGCTGCCAGAGCAGGATTTAAGGATGTTATGGGAGCCACGACAAAGGCTGTTAAAACAGAAAGGGGATGTCCCAATGCGAAAATGACTCCCAGTGCAGATAAACTTCCATTTATCAGAATCCATGCAAGCATTATGTTCAGAGTGAAGCTCAACCCCTTTGAATAGAATCCATAGATAACAGCAGAGAGGAAAATTGCTGGAACTGCATAAGCTATAATTTTCAGTTTGTTTCTTTTTTTCGGGACGATTTCAAGCTCTTTTTTATGTTCGGGTATAAATATGTCTTTTATGAGGCTTTCTTCTATAATTTTTTTCACTCCCTCAAGGTGTCCAGCACCAATAACAGCAACAATTTTTTTTCCTTCTCTGTATTTCTCAAGGATCTTCAATGCTATATACTCGTTTCTTTCATCTATAAGTGTCTTCTTTATATTCGGTATCTCCTCGGATAATTCATTTAAGGCTTCATTCAGAAGATCCTTATTTTTCAAATTTTCTATCATTTCCTCATCCACTTCTTCAAAAAATCCTGAAAAGATGTAAAAAATAAACTTCAATTTTTCTTTTAAGGACATGTAACTCCAGCTTCTTCTGAAAGTTGTCTGTATATCTCTATCAAGAAGAACTATCTCCTTATTGAGAGTTTCAGCAAGCTCGATTGCCTTCATCATCTCAGTTCCCGGTGCCACCCCGAACTCCTCCCCGAGCTTTCTCTGATAGTTTGCCAGGATTATATTTGTCAGAAGGAGATACGTCTTCCCCTCCCTGATCACTTTCGGAATGCTCATATTTTTCCATGCCTTTTTATTTTTCAGAGAATTGAATCTCTGTTCACACAGTTCCACACCCACACAATCAGGATTTTCTTTTATAATTGTGTTTTTTACCAGATTTACACTTTCTTCTGAGATATGTGAGGTACCTATGAGTATGATCTTTTCATTAATTTTTTCTACAAACATAGTATAACATCATATTTTGAATTTATAAATTTAAGTTCGATTTTGAAAAACCTCTTCATGGAGATTTATAAAAAACTATATAACTTTTCCTGTATATTGGATATATATGGAAGAAGTAGATTTTGATACGATAAAGGAAGAATGGAATGAGTATAAGTTAAAGGACGGAACAACTCTGAAGATAAAGATCGTTCTCATCAAAGTTGTGAGAGGAGATACTTACGACCAGTTTGGAGATCCTGTTTATATGGTGAATACTCAGAATATAGTAAAGGTAACAAATGTCCCGAAAAACTTAAAGAAGACTCCTGAGTCCTCCATGGTGAGATGAATCAATCCCAGAAGCTTTATCTTGTGTTTTATTCTTCAAACTTAGATTTCCTTTAATCTCCATCATTCTAATGGAGTAAACTTTTTAAATATTCAAATCTATATAAAAAACTGTATGAAATCCATCTTCATGAAAAGTGTACAGGGGTTCTCATCCGGTGTGGAAAAGAATCTAATGGTTCATTCTCTCAGAGATTTCTCTGCCACGCATATTTTAGAAGGAGGCATATATGGACAGTTTAGATATCTTCCAAAATTGGTAGTGTATCTGGATAGTTTGGGCATGGAGGAGTTGAGTGGAATTCCCGTCAATATGGAGAGGAGATGAAAGCAATGAATACAGAATTATGGAATAAAGACGAAGAACGAAGATTCTTTAGAAAAACACTTGAAATTGCAACTCCGGAACAGCTATTTTATTTAGCTGACGATGGGCGATATTTAGCCTATTGGCCTAAAAATTATAAAGGAAAGAAAACAACTCTCCAGAGTAGAAACGCATTTATTGGGAGTTACACTGAAAAATGGGTTAAGGATTTGCTTACATCTCTTGCCAGAGAGTTTAAGGCATACACTGTTCATAATGTAGTTTGTGAAGAAATAGGAGTTGGTGAACGCTCTCCAGCTGATGTAGCAATAGTTAAAACTCCACAACGAAAACAGAAACCTGAAAACATTCTTCTTCTGATTGAGGTAAAAATGTCAATTGTGTGGAATTGGAGATATCTTCCAGAAAGTGGAGAGCTGAAATGTATTGGAGATTTCATGACACATCGGGGCAATCCTGGCCTGCTCCGATCTGACACAATGTTAAAGGCTATCGGAAAAAGTATAAATATAAGGGTTTCAGGATTTCAATCATCCAGAATCCCCATTATAGTTATTGGAAATACCCCCATAACAAAGACATATTACAAAAAAGTAGATTTTCTCAAAAAGGCAGGTATCATCCAGGGTTTTTATTCTGTAAATCCGGACCCGTTAGACAAAACAAATGAAAATGATATTAAAAGTACACCATACGGTGGATTTTTAAGAGTAGATACAGTTGAGGAGTTGTACAATTCAATTAGGGTTTTAATGTGCGAAGAAAAAGAGTTCTTTTCTTCAATGATTTCAAAAGTAAATCTTGGGAAACTAATAGAAATAGCAAACGAAGAACGAACATATGAAAAAAAGGCTGAAAGATTCTTAAGACTATTAAGAGGGAATGAAAATGAGTAAAAAAAGAAAAGGAACGGAAACCAGTAAATTTGGTGTTTCGGGGAGAATAAATCATGATTCCAGTAAATTTTATTCAAGTAGGCTGTATGAAGATTTTCCCAAAGAAAAAAAGGTTAAATGTATAGAAAATGAAATACCAAAAGATTATTTAAATAAAATTTTCTGTAAGAGCAGTGAAAATATGGAAGAATTGTCGGAGAATAGTATTCATCTAATGGTTACCTCGCCTCCATATAATGTTGGTAAAGAATATGACCAGAATCTCACATTCACAGAATATAGGGAATTTCTTAGAAAAGTATGGAAAGAAGTATATAGAGTTTTAGTTCCAGGGGGAAGAGTGTGTATAAACATAGCGAACCTTGGGAGAAAACCGTATATTCCGCTTCATGTGTATATCATTGAAGATCTGCTGGAAATAGGTTTCTTAATGAGGGGAGAGATTATATGGAATAAAGGCACAAGCGCCAGTCCATCTACTGCATGGGGAAGCTGGCTATCAGCCAAGAATCCTACATTAAGAGATATTCATGAGTATATCTTGGTATTTTCAAAAGACACGTTTAGGAGGGAAAATCCTGAGAAAAGAGAGAGTACAATATCAAAAGAGGAATTTTTGGAGTTTACCAAGAGTGTGTGGACATTTCCTGCCGTATCCGCTAAAAAAATAGGACACCCTGCACCCTTTCCTGTGGAGTTGCCTTATAGGTGTATCCAGTTATATACTTTTAAAGGGGAAGTAGTTTTAGATCCTTTCATTGGAAGCGGACAAACGGCAATAGCTGCAATAAGAACAGGCAGGTATTTCGTTGGATATGAAATAAATAAAGATTACGTAGAGCTGGCTGAAAAAAGAATAAAAACTTTCATCACAGAATTTAAATCTCCAAAACTTTTTGATTATATCAAGGAGGAGAAAGTAGATGTGCGGGAGGGCGTATAAGAAGTGGAGATGCGATTCGCACCTATGGTGCTCACCCAACTCCCTTCACTACGCTCAGAGCTTCACATACCCGCCAAACCTTGTGCGTAACATTGCTATAAACACAGGTGAAGCAGATGAAAGAAATTGTTCGCAGTAAGGTCATTGTTTACCATGATGAAACTAAACAAATTAAAAAAATGAATTTAAAAGGACATATACTTTTGTTTATTCCTCTAAATTTAACTGGAGAAAGGTACGGCACCCTTCTTGGTAACGAAAAACAAACTTACATACCATTGAAAGAAATTTACAACGAAATAATGGAGATAAGAGACAATTATAGTGCATTCCATAAGTTTCATTTTAGTAAGATTCCCAAAGCTGGAAAATGGACAAAATATAATCAGGCTGAAAAAGAACTAGTACAAATAGGGATTGATGCATTAAAAACTAAAAGAAACTTCATTTTTAAATCACCTCTCTTCTGTAAAATGGCGATTATCTTCTATCCCATGTCTTCATTAGATTTATACAGAGGTGTAAGTAAAGAGAAACGTCTTAGATATCATGAAACATTGTTTAGAATGCTTCTTAAAGGGGCTGTTCATTATCTTTATGATGAAGATCATCCTGTTGAACTCTCGAAAATTATTTCTGATGGTATGCCGTACCATCGTAAACTAAGCGATGATCGTATATTATTTCGTTTGATTATAGATAACTTTTTAGGGAGAAGTCCTTTAAGGGAGTATGTAAGCATATCTCCAGACTGTGAAATTGTTCACCAGTCATCCAAGCATGAGGATTTTAGGGAAGATACTGATGAATATGTTCATGCTAATATGCTTCAATTGGCCGATATGCTTTTAGGGGCTACTATTCATTCTTGTTATAAAGACCTAAAAATCCAAACACGGCAACCACGTATAGATCAAAAAGTAGATGACAAAAGAGGAGAAGTATCTATGCCTGTAAAAGAAATGCTTGATAAAAGAAAACGTGGTAGGAATTTTAAATATAGTAGTCATTACAAATCTTTTTTATTGTCCCTTGCTTATGCGAAGGACAGAAATTGGAAATTTGAAAGCATAATGACCAAAGAGATTGAAATACTTCCAAATGCTAAACAACTCACTTTGATAGATTTAGTTAGAGAGGATTAGTACGGCAACCTCGTCTAACAGGCATGCGTTTCACTACACTCCACTCAACTCACCTCCGATAACTTCTTTTATTCATGGACATCATAAGTTAACAGAATCAAAATTCGAAATCTTTATAAAGAGAATATAATATAAAATTGTAAGGTGAAAGATAATGAAAAAAATGAAGGAAAGTATAGGAATTTTTTTGATAGTAGCTGTGATTCTATCAGTTTCAGGATGTGTTGAGAATGAATCACTGAAAACATGGAATGATCAGACAAAAATAGCCAACGATTATGCATTAAAAGGAACAGATTACATTACACAGGCTGAAAACAAAATAGATAATAAAGATTATGAAGAATCTCTTTCTTTACTGGATAATGGAATTGAACAGCTAAATCTCTCAATTTCTGCAGGAGAGAAGGCATTGAGCTATGCAGGAGATACAGGAATGGATTTTCTGACAGAGTACACGAATGCCTATATAAACAATAAAAAAGAACTTAAAGAATATGCAGAAAATCTGAAGAATTACGCTATGGTGATGATACTCATAGAAAATGGTAAAAATGTTGGAGATAAACTTAATGAAACTGGAAATTTCATAAGTACTGCAGAAAACACAGAGGATTATTCTAAAGCCCGTGAGAATTTCCAGAATGCAAAAAACAATGTTCCGGAGATAAAGCAGAGCATCGAAACCATGATCAAATATGGAACACTCATGGAACTGGATGTATATGTGCAGTACATGGGCAAGATATCAACTCTTGTTGATAAACTTGAGGAGGTCTGTGATGAGGGGATCGGATGGGCAGAGGCTAATATGAATAATGATCAGGAACAGGTAACAGCTCACTTACAGGCATATGGCAATCTTGCTGCAGATATCAATCAGATAGCAGGAGAATTGTCTCAGATGCAGATCCAGTACCCGTATCTTCAGGGAAAAAAGGGAGAGTATACTCTGAACATTTTAGCTGATCTGAGAGATGAGTATAAATCAGCCTACGAAGACCACATAAATAAAGCAATAGAGTACAAGAATAAAATGGAAGAGATAGAAAAAGCCCATCCGGATAAGATAAAAAAACAAGAAGAATAAAATGCTTTTCAAGAATCTGAGTCTTGTAACATCAGATGGCATAAAAAAATGTGATATACTGGTAAAGAATGGTAAGATAGCTGGTATAGGAAAGTTTTCTGGAAATGGGATAGATTTTAAAGGAAGAACTGCGATCCCGAGTGTAATAGATATGCATGTTCACTGCAGAGACTTTGAACAGAGCTATAAGGAGACTGTGGAAACAGCGACAAAAGCAGCGATCTCCAAGGGCATTACAGGGATAGTGGATATGCCAAATACCGTTCCTCCTGTAGATACCAGAGAGGTCTTTGAAGAGAGGAAAAAGCTTTTTAAAGAGAAATCATACTGTGATTACGGAATAAACTTTTCTGTTACAAAAGATCTAAAATTCTTTGATGGATATAAGTTTATCAAGATTTTCCTGACAGAAACTACAGGTAAGCTTCTCTTTAAAGGTGATCTCGATAGACTTTTCTCATATAGAAAACCTATAGCCATCCACTCAGATATAGCAGGTATGAAAAAGTGCGTGAAATTATCAATGAAATATGGGACAAAACTGCACATATGCCATGTTTCTAAAAAAGAAGAGATAAAATTCCTTAAAAAATACAAAACACATAATATAACAGTGGAAGTTACCCCCCATCATCTATTGCTTCCGGAAGGAGCTGAAAATGTGAAGCCTGATCTTGGTACAGAGGAAGATAGAAAAGCACTGTGGAAAGAGCTTGGAAGAACTGTGGATGTCATCGGATCTGATCATGCACCGCATACCATTGAAGAAAAAAAGAAAGGTGCTTATGGTATTCCAGGAATCGAAACTTTTCTCCCTCTCTGTCTTGATCTTGCCTTCAGAAAAAAAATATCATTTGAGACTCTTGCGTTATTGATATCAGAGAATCCCTCAAGAATTGTGAGTGAGAGGAAGGGATTTGGGATAGGAAAGGATGCAGATTTTACAGTTGTGGAGGATAAGGAGTGGATTGTGGATTCCAGAAAATTTTACTCAAAATCCAAATTTTCGCCATTTGACGGAATGAGACTCAGGGGAAGAATAAAGACAGTGATCCTCAGAGGAGAGATAATTTACGATGGTGAAAAAGTGAAAAAGATTGAATCCAGGGAGATGTAAACTTTATATACCTGGAGAGAATAATAATATATTGATGATAAAAATCCAGGAGATCAAAAACCTGAGAAAAAAACTTGGTGTTACACAGACAGAACTGGCCAAGAAGGCAGGAGTTTCTCAGGCTTATATAGCAAAAATAGAGGCCAATAAAGTGGATCCCAAGGTATCGACATTTAACAGAATACTGAGAGCCCTGGAAGATTTTAAAAAAGATGTAAAAAGAGCAAAAGATGTCATGAACTCCCCCATAATCTATATTCGTCCAGATGATACTCTGATTCATGCCATGACTCTGATGAGGAAGAACGAGATATCCCAGCTTCCTGTTATCGAAGGAGAAAAGGTGATAGGTAGCATAACAGAAAAAAGCCTTGTAGAAAAGCTGAATATAGAAAAAATAAAGGATTTTGCAGAAAAGAAAGTAAGATCATTTATGGAGGATCCATTTCCTGTTGTTTCAAAAAATGAGACTCTGGAAACGATACTCTCCCTTTTGAAGGAAAACAATGCTGTTCTGGTGGAGTCTGAAGGTAAGTTTGTGGGCATAATAACAAGAGCTGATCTGCTGGGTTTGGTATATCTGAAATGAATACATTTAAAAACTATCTTTTCGATTAGATCAAAGGTGATACAAATGCCAGTGTTAGGAATAAGAATGAATAAATTGGAAGCTTCAAGAAACCCAACAGTCGTCCCTGAAGGACCTATAAGAATAGCACCCTCTCAGAGAATACTGGATATCAAGGAAAACCAGATAAACAGTGTGAGCGGAAAGGCAAAGGTTATCGAAATAGATTTTGAGTTTAATGTTATTTATGATCCTCCTGTAGGTGATATAAGATTAAATGGGACTGTTATTTATCAGGCAACGGAAGATATCAGGAAGAAGATAATCAAGACATGGAAGGATAAAAAAAGGATAGCTCCAGAGGTAGAGAAGGAGATCATTGCAAATCTGACCTCAAGAGCATTTCTTATTGCAATGAATTGTGCAAGGGAGATCGGTGTCCCGAGTCCTATGCCGTTCAGTTTTTCAGAAAAATGAGACACAATTCAATCCTTGTAAGATACAGTGAGATCGGAATAAAATCAAGACAGACAAGAAAGAGATGGGAAAAGATACTTATCCGTAATATACGGGAATATCTGAAAGTTGATGATATAATATGCTCTAAAGGGAGGATAATACTTCTGACAGAGAGAAAATGTGACTTAAAAAACATTTTTGGAATTGCATCTTATTCTCCGGCTATAAAGGTCGATCAGGACATAGAAAAAATAAAGAAAATAGCGGAGGAGATTTATTCCGGGAAAAAGTTCAGAGTTTCAGCAAAAAGAATAACAAAAGAGTTTCCCTATCCATCCCGGAGGGTGAATGAGATCATAGGAGAGGCTCTTGTGAGGAGAGGGGGGGAGGTGGATCTGGAGAATTTTGAGGAGGAGATCGGGATAGAGTTTCTTGATAATTATGCATATATTTTTAAGGAGAGGATAAAGGGGCCGGGAGGTTTACCTGTTGGTGTTCAGGGGAAAGTTCTGTGTTTTATAGAGGATGAGAGAGACATAAAAGCTGGATATATGATGCTTAAGAGAGGATGTGAGATAGACTACTGTGGAAAGAAACCTGTGGAGCTTTATAAATACTCTCCTGGCCATGAGATCCGGAAGTATAACAGAGATACAGAGTATCTTTTTGCAGTTTCTGGAAAAAATCTGGATGACTTTGAGGAGCTTATAAAAACAAAAAGAAAGATTGAAAAAGAATATGGTCTTAAAACGCTTTTTCCTGTGTTGGTATGATCGAAGATATAATCTCCAAAAAAAGAAGAATTGAGGTGTTTGAGTATCTTCCTCATGATTACTGTAAAAAAGCATCAGAGTTTCTTATCAAAAACAGAAAAAGAGTGGGGATAGTTACAGGATTTTTTGTGAATAATGCCTGTGAGACAGACGGTCCTCTGAGTGCCATATTCTTAGGAAACGTACTCAAAACTCTGGATTCCGAGGTCTTTCTGATAACAGACAGATACTGCAGGATAGAGAATTTTGAGAGGATTGAGTTCCCGATAACAGATCATGAAAAGAGTAAAGAATTTGCAGAATCTATTTTAAGAAGTTATGGGCCAACCTTACTGATATCCATAGAGAGATGTGGCTTCGCTGAGGATAACAGATATTACAACATGAGGAAAGAAGATATAACTCCATATACCGCAAAGATGGATTATCTCTTCAGGATCAAAAATACTGTTGGTATCGGAGATGGTGGTAATGAGATAGGCTTTGGAAACTTCAAAAATAAGCTTGGTGATAAATACATCTCAAAGACAGAGACAGAGTATTTTGTTTTTGCGGGAGTATCCAACTGGGGTGTTTACGGGATTCTTGCATATATCTCAATAAAGTTTGGAGAGAATTTTCTTCCTTCTCCTGAGGAACAGAGTTCAGTATTAAAGGAACTTGTTAAAAAAGGATTTGTTGATGGATTCTCTGGAGAAAGGGAGTTAAAGGTGGATGGGATACCACTGAGTTATCATAATAAGATTCTGGAGGAACTTAACAGAATCATATGATATCAGTGGGGCCGCCGAGATTTGAACTCGAGTCTCGGACTCCCGAAGCCCGAAGGATCGGCCAAGCTACCCTACGGCCCCATCTTGCCTTTTCTCATCTCATTGCTCGCTATGAAGAAAAAGATGGCAAATAAACCAAATCCTAAAGCCAGAAATATTCCAGTCCACTGATCATTATCATTTAGCTTACAGTAAACACCTAAGGATGTGTAAACAACGAGAAAAACCATTGAGATGCCGGCATATATCTTCGCAGTAATCTGTCTTGAAAGTTTATAGAGAAATTTCATATCCCTTTCGTCCATAATCTAAGTTCATTATTTTCTTTAAAAATTTTTGGTTATAAGGTGTGGATATATATTTCACTACAAACCGAAAGCTTTAAATACTGATGTTAGAAATAGATAACATGATGTTAGAAAAATACAACAGAAAGTTAGAAAAAAATAACAGAGGCGATGTAAAATGAAAAACGCACTGTGGTATCTGGGATTCCTCTCCGTCTTCAGCTTGCTGTTCTTTGTTGAAGGAAAACCAGCATTTCTGTGTTTTCTTGGATTTCTTCCCTATTTTTCACTCTATAATATAAAGGATGAACGACTGGAGATAAATGTGGGGAAAGCAACACGAAATGCTTTTATGTACATGATGTTTTTCGGCACTGGAATAATCGTATATGTATACCTGACTCAGAATACTGAATTACTCGCTCCTGCATTTCCAGTACTTCTTGGAGGAAGTCTATTGGTATGCATTCTTTCTGTGTTATACTACGAAACTACGGGGAAATAAAATGAAAACAAGAATCAAGGAATTCAGAGCAAAATACAATTTAACGCAGGAAGAGTTAGCAAAAAAGGTAGGTGTTAGAAGAGAAACAATAGTTTTTCTGGAGAAAGGGAAATACAATCCTTCTCTTAAATTGGCATATAAAGTTGCGAGAATACTGAATACCACAATAGAAGAACTCTTTATTTTTGATGATTAGATCTCTTCACTGTTTATCTATGGTGTTCTGATTTCAGTAAACTATTTTTACCTTAAAAATTTTTATAAATTGATTTCAGATAGAAGGCAAGAAAAGTAGAAAAAATACATAAAATTCCAGCAAATATGAAAGCAAAGGGGATATTGAATAGCTGTGCCAGAAAACCTCCGATCAGTGGACCTGCAAAGTTTCCAAATGATATTGAGGAGTTCAATAAGCCTATCCCTCTACCTCTCTCCTCCAAGGATGTGACCTCCGCTGCCATTGAGTTTGTGCTTGTGAAGAAGAAGGAATACGCTGGAATTGCATATATTATGGTAAAGATGAGCATATTCTGAGTCAGGCTCAGTGCTATCCAGATCCATATATATGAAAAATTTGTGAGAACAAATATATTTTCACTTCCAAATCTATCACAGATTCTTCCTGCTAAGGATGTTGTCAGAGCCACGCATAATCCTGTGAGACCTGAAACTCTCCCTAAGTTTACCTCAGATACACCATAGCTCTTCATATATACAGAAAAGAGACCGGAGACAATACCTGAAGATGTTACCAAAATGATTGTGGCAAAGGAAAGATAGGTCAGAATTTTAATATTTCCAAACTTGAAAAAATAAAACTCTTCAAAAACATTTTTTGGAATTTCTTCTATTTTCAAAATTAAAAAAGAGAATATAATTGTAAAAACACCACATAAAATAAACATATACCCATAGTTGTATAAATATCCAGCGATCAATCCTCCGATAAGCCAGCCCGAAGCTCCGATTCCCTGAAAGTTTCCCAGAGCTTTACCTTTTTCTTCAGGGAAGTACTCTGTCAGTAAGGCAGGGACTAAATACGCACTGGCAAGAAAAACTGACTGGATAGTTCTGAAGACAATAAGGAGTTCAGCATTTAAAGCATCAAAGACGAAATACATCAATGCTCCTACAAAACATGAAAAAAATATGATCTCTTTTCTTTTTCCGATTTTATCTGAAAAAGCACCCCAGATAAAACTCATGAAAACAAGCATCAAGGCAGGAAATGAATTTATCATGCCCACATAGAGATAGCTCCCGCTGAGATCGAGAATATAAATGGGGATCATCGGAAACAATACACCGTTTACCACTGAAAAAAACAGCCATGCCACTAAGATCATTCTATGAGGTTTCATGATCATACAGGATCTTATAGATCTCTATATCTCCATCAGAGTATACGAGTTTAAAGTATTTATCATTCTCAAATTTTCCATGATTCACCGGGACTCCAAAACCTCCGGCTTTATAGGCTCCAAGCCATCCTGATGTTTCCATATTTCTTGATATGAAGACGTGAGTTATTCCATATCTCTTTGCTATTTCAAATGTGAGATCAATATCATCTGTAGAGTAAAAATCATATATATCATCCTGCACCTGTCCCGGTGCTCTGATGTATGGATTGAAATCGATATTTCTCAGAGGAAACAGCCCTCCCAGTAATGCCTTCCCACCACAGACACCTGCAAACATCTGTGCAGTATAGTAATCCGCAACTATCCTCGCATCTTCATCTGTGTTTTCTCTGAACCATAACGCTGCTTTATATTCTCTTTCATTCACACCTGCGTTTGTGAGTTTCCATTCTATATTGTATGAGGAAAGGCCTGTTAAACTTATCACGAGCATTGCAGATATGATGGCAAGTTCTAGAACCTCTCTGTCCAGATCTTTTCTTATATTGTCCAGAAACAGTGCAGATACCAAGGAAAACGGCATCGCGAGAAATATGTAAAATCTGTATCCTTCTAGGGGTCTTACGACAGTCTCCCACATAAGCCCCTGTTTGTTCAGGATATCGAGGATATTTTCAGAAAAAACTTCGTAAAACAAAAATATACACCAGAGAACTATAAAGGTTTTGTAATTGAATTTCTTTATACAGAAGTAGGCAAATCCTATAAATCCCAGAATCATGAAGGGAGCACCATAAAACTCTAAATGACCGGTGATACCCTGAAGGAGTGTGGAGGTGGAGATATGGAATATCCACCATTTGAAGAGGTTATCCGGTGCCCACCACCATGCTGTTATTCCCAAGCTTACTCCTGTAGCTATTAAGAAAAATTTAATTTTTTCCTTTATTGGTCTTTTCTCAATTTTTTCGGCCAGGATATATATGAGTAATGTTACAAGTGTTACAAAATAGGAAAGATGAAAAAGAAAGTTTATTCCTAAGAGAATACCGAGTATGATGGCTCTTTTTATTGTGTAATCCTCTGAGATAATGATAAGTGCTACAGGAAGGATCCACAGAGTGAATATCTGAAGATCTGCTATTCCTGTCAGATAGATAAAGGAAGGAGTTAAAGCTAAAATCAGGACAGATATTCTTGCAATCTGGCCATTATACCATTTCTTAACTAAAAAATAAAAGGGGATAGGAGTAAAAGCTTCGAAAAACGGTACGACTCGTGTACAGACTGTAGGGAGATCAAGTGTTGTGATTTTGGATAGAAAGGCTAAAAAAAGGGGGGAAAGGGGAGGATACCAGAGGGGAACGTTTCCATAAGCAAGATACCGGATATCAGGTATCGGTAACCTGCCATGATCCAGAATATACTGAGCCATACATATCCTGTACCAGACATCTCCAAGAAAAGAGGGGAGATGAGGACTTACCATAAGTTTCGGATAGATCCTGATTGTCAGTCCAAGGAGGTATATGCATGTCAGAAATATAATCTCAAACTTTCTCTCTTTATCCATAAAATAAGATAGGAACACTCTTTAAAAAATTTACTAAGATCTTCTTATATTACGGTATGCCGTTACTGTAAACGTTACTGTTCCCACAAATATGAATGAGATGTATGTGATCATCAGAATTACAGAGCTTATCTCCGGAACAAGAGACAATATATTCACCAGAAGAATCAGTATTATCATAAACTTTAAAAAATCTTTACCGGAGTAGAGATTTTCTTTTAAAATCTCCATCTCTGCTTGTTTCTTTTTGGATTTCAGAATCAGTACTATCGAGATAATATAAAAAGAAATTACTGTAAGATACGGCAGAACGGTAACAGGTTTTCTCTCAGGCAAAAGATAAAAAAATGACACAGCATACAAAAGAAATAAATAAATTATCAGTACTGTGATACTCTTTCTATGGAGTTCTATGGATCTAAGATCCATATCTTTTGTGAGGCGATACAGGAGATAGATTATAAGCAATGTCCCGATCAGGGAGAGATCCGAGGATACAGGACTGTAATTATTTCCATTTGCTATGAATGTGGCTATAGAGATCAGAAAGAGTGTTATTAGAATCGTTTTTTTAGCTGTTTTTCTTAAGATCCACTGATGATCTCTGATAACTTTTCCAGTGAGTATCTCAAACACAATGATCGGAAGGATAAAGGACATTATCGGGTGCCAGAAAAATACAAGTACAGGGAACTCGGAGATCCCTACTCCAAAGAGAGTTCCCATAGCAGGCCCCTGAGATTCTATATAGCCTGCCCAGAGGACTTTTGTTATCCATGATTCATACAGTCCGAAGATAACTCCAAAAAGGTATAGCTGTGACAGAGAAGTTTTTCTGAGTTTCATGGCAATATTGAGAAAAAACAGAAGATGTGCTGAATAGAGAGGAAATGTGATAAGAAGTCCCCATCCACTGACATACCACATCTGAGAGGCACCGGAAAAGACCTCTGCAAAAAGCATTGATAATGTTCCGATGAGCAGTACAGGAGCTAATTTTCTCATGATTTTTTTATATCCTGTTCTTTAAATATTTTATCTGAATATGATCTTTTTCAGTTCTATCATAATGCAAAAATATAAAAATGAGATTTATAGTCTAAATATATGAAAATCGAAGAGAGAATAAACAGGATAGCTGAGTCCGAGTTGAGACTGCCCCTGATTATTGTACTTGTCACAGGGATCATTTCGGGAGTTATAAGAGGGATCATATCCTCAAAGATACATATTGTTTTCTCTGAAAGTTGGAGGTTACATATTCCTTATACTCCTTATTGGAAACGTGGTTTC
>Ga0190305_1000082_pt1 | contig 25816 bp, 28 predicted proteins | sample 48700723_MG_FD_161678 | JGI IMG/M metagenome (GOLD analysis project Ga0190305, IMG submission 161678) | Hydrothermal vent sediment bacterial communities from Southern Trench, Guaymas Basin, Mexico - 4870-07-2-3_MG | ecosystem: Environmental > Aquatic > Marine > Hydrothermal vents > Sediment ... | reverse complement strand
CTTTTCCCGAACGGAAGATAAGGAAAGCAGCTTTCGGATTGTGTGTCCTATACACCAGCCCGGGGAATTTCTTCTTCGTGAATACCGCATCTTCTAACTTTGATTCTATGTATTTCAGATCTAACTCGTCAGCAATCCTCGCATTTGCCACAACGTTCTCTACTTTTATATCTACATCTATACCTTCCTCTACTTCCATCATCCTCCCTGACCCCCGATTATATAAAGTATGATATGAAACTAATGTTGTGATATAAAAGCAACATATATAAATAAGAAGGATAAATTCTGTGCAAATAGGGTACATCACGTTAGGGCTGGTAAGGGTAGAGATGAAGAAGAGAGTAAAGAAGATAAGGGGTACAAGAACCTGTGGCGGGGGCTCACACAAGAAGAGGCGAGGTAAAGGAAGTAAGGGTGGTTCAGGTAATGCGGGCGCTTATGCGCATCATTTCGTCCGTTCCTTGAAGCAGGGCATGAAGAAAGGGAAACAGGGCTCTGGTTCTGGTTCTGCACGCCATTCTAAAACTTACGACGCAATAATGAACGTGGGTGAACTGGCAGAGAAGCTGGGGGAGCTGATAAAAACAGGTAAAGCGGAAGAGCGAGGTGATGCTGTTTTCCTCGATGCCACACAACTCGGAATAAGGAAGATACTGGGCAGGGGAGAATTGAGAGGAAAGCCGAAGCTGATAGTGAGAGTGAATGAGATATCAGGTATAGCAAAGGAGAAGATAGAGGAAGCGGGTGGCAGGATTGAAATGATTGAAATGCCAATTGAGGAGTGAATGAATAAAGAATAAAGTGAGTAAGTGAGTGAGTAAGTAAATGAACTTAAGAGAGATACTGACACCGATTCTGGATAGATTCCCGATGGTTGAGCGCCCGGGTTGGCATGTCCATTTCAAGACCAAGCTGGGATGGACTCTGGGCATACTCATACTCTACTTTGCACTTGGTAATGTGCCCCTTTTTGGGCTCGCTCCCGAATCATTGGACCTTTTTGGTAGATGGCGCGCTATATTCGCAGGTGAGCGATTCTCACTGACTGCCCTGGGTATAATGCCGATTGTGGATGCGTCAATCATTCTGCAGCTACTCGTAGGCGCCGGGATAATTAAACTGGACTTGAGTAACTCCAGCGACCAGGCATTCTACCAGAACATCCAGAAGATTCTCGTTGTGGTATTCGCACTCTTTATGAGCCTGGTCTATGTAATGGGCTTCTATAAGCCTGATGCGGGAATAGCTTCAAAACTCGGTGTATCTCTACAAATTATCTCTATACTGTTGTTCATTCAGGTATTTCTCGGTGGGATGCTCATATATTTCATGGATGAGGTAGTATCAAAGTGGGGTATAGGGTCCGGTGTCTCGCTCTTCATTCTCGCCGGTGTATCGCAGCAGGTAATTACCGGACTCATTAATTGGCAACCAGACCTGAGCGGGCTGCCGGTTGGTGTAATTCCCAGGTGGTTCCAGTTACTCTGGCCCGGCTCGCCACTGCATGTGGAAGCGTATGAGATACTGGAAGGTGGTATTACATTCCTCTTTCAACATCACCTGATCGCTCTCATATCCACTATCGCGGTGTTCTTCATTGTTGTTTATCTGGAGAGCACGCGCCTGGAGATACCGCTGGCACATTCGATGGCGCGAGGAGCCCGTGGTAGGTTCCCTATCAAGCTGTTATATGCGAGTGTATTGCCAATGATACTCGTAAGAGCGCTGCAAATGAGTATTCAGGGTTTCGGGCGAGCACTCTGGATGCATGGGGTTACCGTATTCGGGACGTATGACAAATTGGGCAATGCAGTATCTGGTTTGATGTATTATCTGAGTCCGATCTATGGACCCTGGGATTGGTTCCCAGCACTCATGTCAACGCCACACGCGGGCTGGCAAATAGCTCTGCGCCTTGGTATTGATCTGACTTTTATGGTGGTAGGGGGTGCGATATTTGCACTGTTCTGGATAAATACTACAGGTATGGGTGCTAAAGATGTTGCACAGCAGATACATCGCTCTGGGCTGCAGATACCCGGACACCGCAGGAATCCAGCAACGATAGAGCGAATGATGGAGGGCTATATACCGCGAATAGCGATAATGGGTGGTGCACTTCTTGGTGGACTGTGTGTACTGGCAAATATATTTGGTACACTTGGTCAGGCTTCAGGTACCGGGCTATTACTGGCTGTGAGTATTGCTTATAACCTTTATGAGCAAGTGGCATCGGAGCAGATGATGGAGATGTACCCGGCGATACGAAGGTTCTTTGGTGAGGAATGAAGAAACTGCAATTGTTCTATGACAGCAGGAGTAGAGAGGTTGTGACAGAAGTGATAGAAGCGCTTGAAGCGGTATTCAGGATAGAACCAGGAAGCGAGGCGGTTGTAAAGGATGTGGATAAGGAAGCTTATGATAGGAGCAGGATGCAATACAACGCCTCGATTCTACTCAATTCTATTACCAGCACCAGGGCTACGACAGACAGTTCAGTCTATTTATTATGGATAGTGAGCGAGGACATATTTGTGCGTGGCATGAATTTTGTATTTGGGATTGCAAAGCCGGGTAAAGGAGCAGTTCTCTCTACATACAGGCTTGATTCGCTCAATTTGATAAAGAAGGAGGCGATACACGAGATGGGGCACGTATTCGGGCTGCAGCACTGCTCCAATAAATGTGTGATGCAATTCTCAAATTCGGTAAACGAAGCGAAGAAGAAGCCAGCAGAACTCTGTGATAAATGCAAATACATGCTTAACTTGCTTTGTACTCGAGACTGTCCTTAGTCCTTAAATTACATGATTTGCATAATTAGAGCGATATAGAAATATAGAGAAAGGCATCCGTGCTGTTGGTGGAGAATAGAAAATAGTAAATAGAATAAAGAATACAAGAGCAAGAGGATACTCAGGTGAATAATAAATTATCAAAAAAGGGCACTTATGGTGCTCTATCGGGGAATAAGGAAACGAAGGGCGTGGAGACATTACTTGGCGACCCCAAAAGAGCCATTATCAAACTGTCATTACCCATGATCGCGGCTATGTCCGTACAAACAATCTACAATCTTGTTGATGCGATTTGGGTTTCGGGTATTGGTGCTGATGCACTCGCGGCAATTGGTTTCGTCTATCCCTTCTTCTTCCTCGCTATGGGGCTCTCTAATGGGTTGGGTGTAGGTGCAGGGTCTGCAATATCCCGCAGGATTGGTGCTCGTGATAAGCCGGGTGCAGACAATGTAGCAGTTCATACAATCGTTATAATGCTGTTATTCGCAGTTGCCTTTACCATACCGTTTTTCGTTCTTGCTCACGACATATTCGCTCTGATAGGCGCGGGTAAGACCACAGGTATGGCAGTAGCTTATGGCAGGGTTATCTTTGCCGGTAGTATTTTCATATTCTTCACTAACGTTGCGAATTCAATACTGCGTGGAGAAGGAGATGCCAGGCGAGCCATGTATGCCATGGCACTCGGTGCTGGTCTGAATATCGTATTGGACCCGATTTTTATCTACTACTTTGGTCTGGGTGTTGCAGGCGCTGCATGGGCTACGGTCATATCGCTTGGTGTTTCATCCATTATCATGCTAAACTGGTTTCTATTCAAAAGAGATACCTATGTATCGTTCTCATTCAGCGATTTCAAATGGAGCAAGGAGATTATTATGGACATCTTCAGAGTTGGTCTGCCATCTTCAGTGATGATGATTTCCATGTCTTTCATGATGTTGATAGTGAACGCTATAATAGTAATGGTAACGGCGGGTAACACTGACGGTGTGGCAATCTATTCCACTGGATGGCGTGTGGTGAGCATAGCAGTTCTGCCGACAATGGGTATTGCTACAGCTCTTGTCCCGGTAAGTGGTGCTGCTTTTGGTGCGCGCTCATTTGAGAAGGTAAGTATTGCTCATCTCTATGCGGTGAAGCTCGGGTTTTTGATGGAGACAGTTATAGCGGTGGCAACCTTCATCTTCGCACCCCAGATAGCAGCGGTATTTACACATGCGGAGGAGGCGGCACGTATCGCACCTGGTTTGACGACTTTCCTCAGGATAATCAGTTTTTACCACCCGACAATATCATTTGGCATGCTCTCTTCTTCGCTTTTCCAGGGCACAGGTAAAGGTATGAACGCACTGATTGTCACGATTTTACGAACACTTATACTGACTCCGCTATTTACGGTCGTATTTGGGTTCAATCTTGGATTGGGTCTGGTGGGAGTCTGGTGGGGGCTGGTTGCAGCGAACACCGCTGGTGTAGCAGTAGCATTCGCATGGGCTCGGCTGTATATACGGGGGCTGAAAGCTGCTGAAACCACAAGATTAACACAAGAAGCATGATCGTTGATATCCTGCTGGAGCGGATACAATCGGAGAATAAGCGGTTTGAGGAGCTTTATTCTGATCTGGATATGTTAGAGGCTGATATAACAGAGCGAGGCTATCAATTCCACAAGCTCGAGGAGCTGTTGAGCGCAAACTTCGTTCAATACCGCCCGGAATTGGAAGAATTCGCTGATATGGATATGCCCATAGATGCCACGCTCTCTGTGGTGAATAACGAAGATGACTGGCGTGCTGCGCTATTGAAGAAATTCACAGCGGAGATACCCGACAAATTGCAATCTATCTACATGCAACTCTTTGAATTTGAAGATATTCATTCCATACAGCCTGCTGTGGTGGCAGATAACCCGATAGAATTCTACATTGCTGGGAGCACACTCCACTCTGATATCCAGTTTATGCACGAGATGTCCGGCTTTTGCTTTAAACACGGCATCTTCATTTACACCTCTGGTATGCGGAGAGAGACACTGGCAAACCTTGCTCGTAAGATGAACGAAGGCGAGACGCTGAAGATGGCATTCAAAGCAGCATTGAAGTTTGAAACGGGCTTTGCACTGAATCTCGTTGTGCATGAACTCGCACATGCTCAGGTTCCCGAATTGTATGATAGAGATGTTGCGCTGAAGAAGGAGATTCTATCACTGGAAACGGAATTCTACCACATCCTGGCATCAAATGAGTCGCTTATTGACGAGCTCAATGCCAAATTTGCAGGCTTACCTCAAATAGAGAAACGTATGGCTCTCACTATCGCTATTCCACCCGTTAACCCCGCTAAACTTACAAAATTCCCTTTTGATTTCAAGCTCATATCCATACCCACACCCGTACCGCAGTTCACGTTGCCTGCTAACGCAGAGGAGCTGAGGAGCGAGATAACAACGCTTGTGGAAGAGCGCTCTGTCCTCGGTGCGATAATTGAGGGCTATTCCTCGTTTGTTTCCGAGCGCCTCTTAGCTAACAATGAGGATTATCTATTCTTCAAGGATGAGCGAGACAGGAACCTGAAGAGGATAAAAGGACCAAGTGCAATCATGCGCGAGGTTACAGTTGCAAAGTACGGGAGCGAACTGCTGAAGCGATTTTATGAGCGGTATGGTAAGAAAGGCTTGAGAGCTATTCTGGAACATCCCCCTGAGACATATAATGAACTGTTACATTGTTGCTCATTTCCCAGCATTTAGCACTATCCGTGGTCTTCTGTATGTCTCCTCTCTAATATATCCCTAAATTTATATCGAAGTATCTCATCCAAATTAGCCATATCTTCAGGCTCTATACCTCTCAAATCCAGATGAGCCTGTCTGTACAGCCTTTCTTTTACTCTTCTTGCCTCTCTATACCACTCCCACTCCTCGTTGGTCAAGCCCCAGTATTCCACGTATACATTCCCCTGAGGCAAGTACCAGTCGCAATACATCAGTCTATTACTGACAGGAACTCTTCTTTCAACCTCATGTTGTATCCCATTATGATGAAACCAATCATCAATCCTTACTTCATCGGAAGACCTCAAAAGATGTGTATCCACAGCGTTATATTCCCTTGGCATCTCGTTCAAAAAAGTCCTCAAATGATGTAGTATAAAACATTCTCTGCAGTATCTGTCGTTATATCTGAACTCTCCCATATCTCTATCGCACCCATCGCATCTCGTTGTAAAATCATAACCGCTGAGATGTTCGGGGGCTACATAACCTGTCCTCATGGTATGTTCATAAAGTCTTCTGTATATTTCTACTCTATCGAAAAGTTCTCTGCTTCCTACGATTATTAGCTTCTCCCTTGCTCTTGAAACCGCAACATTCAGAAGGTTTCTACTCACCTCACCCTCCAATAAATATCCAAAGCCATTACTCCTGCCTCTCCAGTATTTAGTAGTAGCAAAGATAACCACGCTCCTCTCCTGACCTTGAAATACATGCACCGTTCCACACTCAATATCGGGAATTTCTTCCTCAATCCTATCTATTTGTGCCCTATATGGAGATATTATTGCGATATGCTCTTTTATTTCATCACCATAACACTCCTTGAACTTTTCGATTATGTTTTTGATAAATATTATCTCACCAGTGGAATATGCTGAATAATTGCTGTCATAATCGGTCCAGAATCTTCTGGGAAAACATACCAGCGGGTATTGATTGCTTATAATGCTGTCATTCTCGTATGCGCACAAATTTTCCTCAATTTCTATCTCTGCTGGCGTGTTTAGCTGCCCACCATAGAAAGTAGAACTCACAAAATCCGCTATCTCCCTTCTCATCCTGTATTGTGACTTCAACATGCTCATTTTATTCTCATTCTCACGGCAGTCATTTCTAAGGAATTTAGCAAAAATACTCTGTCTAACTGCTGGATTTCCCCTGATAAACTCTCTGACTTCGGGTGTCCTTTCTCCCAGGATAGGCGGAAGTTGTTCGGGATCACCCAGCAATATGAACTTCTTGCCTTTTAAAAAAGGAATCACGGCACCTGGCAAATCTATCGCCCCTGACTCGTCCATTATAACAAGGTCAAACTCAATCTCGTCAAATAATTTATCGGCTGCTCTGAGATTCGTTGTCGCAATGATTTGGTTCTCTTTAAGAACGGATATCTTTGCTTTTTCTATACTTTCCTCTTTTTCTCGTTGCATTTCCTTTTTCTTAGCCTCAATTTTCTCGGTTATTCTGCTGATTGAATTTCTCAGTCTTTCAATTATACCAGACAAAGAACTGTGTTTCTGCCTGATTCTTTCCAAATCAGCCTCTTTTTGACTCTTAGCGCTTTGTTTTTCACTTAAATTCTCATATAAGTCATGCAATTCGGGATTCTCTCTTATTAAAGCCTCTCTGTTATATTCCAACCTGTTATGAGCGAGCAAATCCAGTTTTGCTTTTAGTTCCCTCTGTTCTCTTTCTTTTTCGTTAATATCTTCTAACAGCCTTCTTCGATTTTCCGTGAGAGTATTTATCTCTTCTTCTTTCTCCTGGCGCTCCTGTTTTAGGCTGTTTAAGCCATTTTGTAGTTCTTCAATCCTTGATAGTTCTCTTTCTTGTGCTCTCAATTTCTCCTCTCGGATCGACTTCAGTTCTTCATGGCTTCTTCTCGCAAGCTGTAATTCGTGTATTTCTCGTTTATATTCACGCTCAAATCTTCTTCTTTTCCAAAAAGCTAAAATTCTATTTTCCCTTTTGAACTCCAAATAACGGCTAATTATGTAAATAATATCTCTGAACTCTTTTTCTCTCTCCTTCGCTTCACGCAATCGTCCTTCATTTTCGCGTATTCTATCATTTAACCTACGAATGTGATCCCTTATTGTTCTTTCTCTCATCTGAAGATTATCAAGTTCTTCCCTACGAGCTTGCGATTTTCCATCAATTCGTTTTAGCGCTTCTTCAAGTTTGTTTTTGAGGATGGAATGTTCTGTTTCGCTTATTTGCCTTTTAATGTGCTCTATTTCAGCATTTAAATCCTCTATTTCGCTCTTAATGCGCTCTGTCTGCTCTTCAATTTGTTCTTTCTTCCTACGATTTGAGTTTAGTTCGCCTTCTTCTTCCTTCTTCTCTCGTTCTAACGGACGAATCAATCGTCTGAATTTTTCTACTACCTCTTCTTCTATACTCTTTCTTTTCTTTTTTAATTGTTCCTCGAAGAGTGCGTCTTTATATCTTGTATCTCCGCTAAGTGTTGAATCACCGAACCGAACAATGCTAAACCTGTTGAACAATTTCTTCACCACATTATCTACCGCTCTGTTCGTGTAACTGCATACCAATATCTTCGGATTGCTCTCCTTGTGTAGTCTAATATAATTACGCACGATTTCAGGGACAATAGTAGTCTTTCCAGTGCCGGGCGGACCCCAGATGAGATATACGTCTCGAACACCAACTGCATATTCAACGGCATGTCTTTGCTCTTCGTTCAAATTCTCTTCAAATATACATTCGCTTCGAGTCCCACCTGAAAAACTCCCTGTAAATAACAAACGCCTCTTATCGAGGAATTGCTCTTCTTTTAACTGCTGCAATCCCCATTTTTCTCGCTTTATAATGTTAGTCGTATCCACGTTGATTGTTCCTTCTTCAATACGCTCTTCTCTTAGCTCCTCTATCCTCAATCTCACCTGATTTGTTCTTAAATCGACGATACTACATGGATGTTCTCTTCCCCAAAATTCAAAGCTATATCCACCCCGAATCTGCTCCAATTTCTTGTATTCACTTCGCCTTATGCTAAAGACATACAGTTCTTCACGAGAATTAAATCTGCCATCGATGAGGGTGATTCGGGTGTTAAATGGGCGTTGTAACTGCCGTTCCATCAACCCGATATAAATATCCAGTTCATCAATTCCGCTCATTTTTCACTTCCCGAGAACCCTCGCTCACATTTATATACCGGTATTATCTTAAATATAAGAGGTGCTGAAAATGGCATTAATCATAGAAGCGCTTTTATCAACGGGTCCTCTTCCTACACCTCCAGAAAGAGCGGTAAGAGCATGTTTAGAGGTAAAAAAAATCAATCTCTCACAGGCATACGAATTGCCGGATGGAACGATTGTTACCGGAGAAATATTGGGGATAAAAGGAGGAGGATTGACAGACAAAGAGAAAGAAATCGTAAAGGAAATAGAAGGCAGGGGAATAGAATTTATACTATGGGTATCTACTCTTGGAAGTGTAGATTGGCTGTATATTTCCAAAAATTCCTGGCTTATCTTTAGGGATTATGCGATACTTCCAGGGATGGGGTTCGTGATTAAAGTGAAGCTAAGAGAAGCGAAGTATGAAGGAAAAACAGTGCCAATATTCCCAAAAAGGGATGTTATCGAAGGATGAAAATTGATGAAGAAGTTATTTCAGAAATCGAAAAAAGAAGAACACTTGCTGATCACTACTATGATAATTTCAGGAGATATTACGAGAATAAAAATTATTCCAAAGCTTCTGAATTCCTGTGGGGGTCGTTAAATGCGCTTGCTTATGCCATAGGACTGCTTCATGGGGAAAAGCTGAGCGACCATGGAAAAGTTGTGAATTTTATAACGGTATTAGCGAATATATACAAGGACAGCGAGATAGGGGAATATTTAGCATCCGCACAACGCATTCATGCAAATTTCTTCCACGATTTCATGGATGAATTGATGTTTGAAGACGATAGAAAAAGAACCGAAAAACTGTTAGAGAAGTTAGTGAAAATTCTGGATGCGGAGCTTAAAGGAAGATTGAAAGGATAAGAATCATAATTTTTATGGGAATGCGCTGCGTTCATCATGCCGTTATCCGTTATATCAGTTATTATACAGAAGGATTAATATATATTATACCAGTTAATCAAACAAAAACCTGTGAGAATATGATTGATTGTAGCGCCTTTGATGAACTATATTCAATTTATGAGTCCATCAAACCAGAGATAATAGCCAGATTGGCGGAATTCCGGGAGCTGAAGGATAGAGGCAGTGAGGAAGACATATTCAAAGAGCTTGTATTCTGCCTGCTCACGCCACAATCGAGAGCGGAACTCTGCTGGACCGCAGTAGAGAACCTTGCTAAGCGGAATCTGCTATTAACGGGCGATAGAGAATCAATCGCGAATAGCTTGACAGGCGTGAGGTTTAAAGCCACCAAAGCACAATACATCGTAGAGACAAGGCGTAAATTCGTGATTAATGGAGAGATAAGGCTAAGAAACAGGCTATGTGGATTCAATGATGTAAGCGATGCAAGAGATTGGCTGGTTAGAGAGGTGCGAGGAATAGGCTATAAAGAGGCGAGCCATCTGCTGAGAAATATAGGGTTGGGAACCGATCTTGCGATTCTTGATAGACATATCCTGAAGAATTTGAAGTTGTTAGGGGTGATAGAGGAGATACCGGCGAGTTTGTCCAGACGGAGATACCTTGAGCTCGAGCGAGCGCTGAAACATTTTTCTGAGCGGATTCATATACCATTATCACACATGGATTTCGTGTTATGGTATAAAGAGACGGGAATAGTGTTCAAATAACACCAATAAATATTTAGTAGAGAGATAATGCGAGAGGTGGGGGGATGAAGGGAAGAAAGACGCCGGGGACTGAGTGCGAAAGAGGGAAGGATAAAAAATAGGATGAGATAAAATGAAAAACACAAAGAAAAGTTTGTGGCATGAAGGCAGTTTGATGGTAGGGGTATCCTCTTCCGCCGTGAGTATTGCTATTCACCCCATAGGCATTTTTTATTTTATAGTGTTTGTGATTTTACTCCTGCTTGTGATTTTGATCTGGAGATATTGGAGGAAGAAAAGCATTAAGTAAAAAAACAAGATATCTGGTGTAGAATTATTTATTATGCAAATGAAGATATCTCCAGCTCATGTAACTATAATAAGTACAGCATCTTCAGACGTTGGAGCGGGTTATCAGTACAATTTACCACAAACTGAGAAAATTACACAGCGGTAACGTCTCCATAATCCAGGACTTCTGGAACTTTTGCCGCTTTTATTGTCAATTCATCACCCTTTAACAGGCTTTATCAGTTTATCCTTGCTTCCAATATACTTTACATATCTATGGTGAGGGTTGCCGTTTATTCTCACGCTCTCGACGAATAATACACTCGCCCTTTCACCTTTACGACGATAATATTTGTTTGTTATTGACTGCATAACGAATAGCTACTCAAATACCTCCGTTTACTGGGAATAGTGGCAATGCCCAGTTGCGCTTATCCGCCTATCCTTAGAAGTCCAATATCCGCATCTTCTTCATCCACACGCTTACTGCTCTTCTCGCCTTATCAGGGTTTGCGAAATTGGATTCTATATCTTTATCCTGTGGAATTCCTATAAAAGGGTCTAATGTATGCCGCTCGACATCCGCCACCCAGATCATCATCTCACCCACATCGTGCTCCCGGAAGAAAGAAATAAAAGGAGCAGGAGTCTTCTCTGTTGGTACCACCATCACGTCAACGTCACTATTTGCAGCTGTAGCCGAATTGTCACCCATGAGATATGGAACGAACTTGATGGAAGATAATACCAGGATACGTAAGTGTTTATCACTGCTTTTAACTGCGAGCAGCTCGATACATTTGCATTTGTATTTGCAATTGCCATATTGCCCGCATATAGCCAAATTTCTTACTTCCTGTGTCTGTATCTGGTATCCAGCCCTGTGCATGAAATCCATAACGACCTCCTTCACCTTATCCGGTGGATTCTTTATCGCAGACCAGCGCAGAAAAGCATCCTCCAGCTCCGCGCTCATATACCTGTGCGTGGGGAGGCAGTAAAAGACCTCACCCTGATAATTTATCTTCGTATGCATATCAGGCGAGAAGACCGAGATCTTGTTCTCACGCGTTGTTATGCTATTGAAGATCAGCTCTTCCAGATTCCCTCCAAGGCTATTCTCCAGCTCCTCCCTCTCTCTCGCACTGAGCGATTCCAGTTCCAGCGATTCCCTTATCCTCAGCCTGAGCTCACCTTCTGAAATCACCTTATATTTAGAAGCATAATCCCCGAGCCTGTTAAATACAGGTAGTAATACATCGCTCATCTTACATACTACATACTTGTTTTGGTATAGCTATGGTATAGTTTTTTATTTAAATAGAAAGAATAGATTTTAGAAATGGCGATAGGTAAGAATACGAGAGGCAGGAAGCTCAGGCTTTGCAAGGCGAACAGGCAGAACAGGCGGGTACCTGCCTGGATAATGGTGAAGACGAACAGGAGAGTGACGACGCATCCGAAGAGGAGGAATTGGAGACGGACGAGCCTGAAAGTATAAATATAAACTGAATTGGTGATTGGAGATGGAAGAGCAAGAGCGAGAGCGAGCGGAAGGTGAACGTGTTTATACGATACCACTGAGGGCTGTGAAGAAGGCACCACGATGGAAGAGAAGTAAACGTGCAATAGCTCTGATTAGAGAATTCCTGATTCGACATACGAAGGCTGAGTATCTGATCCTTGATAATGCACTGAACGAGAAGATATGGGAGCGAGGCTCGCAGAAGCCACCGTCCCGGGTACGAGTGCGAGTGACGAAGGAGGAGGATACAGTTAGAGCAGAACTTGTTGAATAATATATAATGGTTAAGATCAAGAAGGGGGGACTGCAGAGCGAGAGGGATAGGGATGGGGATAGGCAAAGGCAGAGCAGAAGAACATTTACATTTGATGTGGATGGCAGCCCTTACATAGGTATCTATGCACTTTGTACTGAATCTCTGCTCCTTCTGCCCGCGCATGTATCTGACAGGTTGGCAGAAGAGCTGGGGCAGGTGCTTAAGGTTAAGGTCATAAGGACTTATATCGCGGAGATGCCATTAATCGGGTGTTTGGCAGCCGGGAACTCAAAGGGTCTTGTTGTCTCACAGTACACGCTGGAGCGCGAGATAGAGCATATAAGAAGTGTAGCAAAAGCGGAGGGTGTGGAGTGTGAAATAAAGATAAGGCGACTGCCAGTGGAGGAGAAGATGACCGCGGCGGGTAATATCATACTTGCAAATGATAGTACTGCACTTGTACATCCAGGGCTCTCAAATGAGGCGATAGAAGTGATAAGAGAGACGCTGGATGTGGACGTATACAGAGGAGAGATAGGCGGGTTGCGCACTGTGGGAATGGCAGCTGTGGTGACGAACAGGGGTGTTCTTGCACATAAAGACGCCACAAGGGCTGAACTGAGCTATCTGGAGGAGATATTCAAGTTACCGGTGGAGATAGGGAGTGTAAATTTTGGTGTACCGCTGATAGGCGCTGCATTACTCGCAAACACAAAAGGATATGCCGCGGGCTATGAGACGACAGGTGTGGAATTAGGGAGGATTGAAGATGCACTTGGGTTTGGGCAGGTATAGGTTAGGTGTAGGTATGCGTCGACCGGGATTTGAACCCGGGCTGTGGGCTTGGAAGGCCCAAGTCATACCCCTAGACCATCGACGCACCTTTGCCCCTTTATCTTACCATATCCATATATTACTTCTTTAAATTTAAACCTTAACTCCGCATCATTTAGGGAATAAGTTTAACTCAAGTTTCTCGTCCAGCTCCCTAACCTTTTTTTGGAACCTCGGACATCAGTTCTTTGTCTCCATATTCCACTTAACAAAAGATGCTTTGTCCAGCAGGAACTTTACCACCCCCATGGAGAAGAAGCCCCTGTCCAGTATCAGGATTACGTGGGAATCAATCTCCTTCACACTATTGTAGATTGAAGTTATATCTCTGACTGAACCGGGTAAAGCCTTTATCATCGCCGGTAAACCATCTGAGGAGTATAGTAATGCAATGTTGATCTGAGGGATGTGTATCTTGTCCTTGTTGTACCCCACTTCAGCGAAATCGATGGCTGACCTGGTGAAAACTACGCTCAAGTCATAAACAAAGCTCTCCCCCTTCATCAACTGATTGAAGACAGCACTCTGCCCTTCGATATCCACACCTACGAGGTGATGTACGAATTTTATAACCACAAATCGCATGTAGAAGTCGCTGATATATTGACCAAATTAAGCAAGAGCGAATTTCACGATATACTTAACCCAGTCCTTAACCCATTGCTCCATGTATTCCCTATAGGGAATAATACTATACATATTTTTCTATCCAGCTAGAATCTCCGATCAAGAAATAAAGGTTTATTGGGGGAATATCCAAAAAGTTAAACCCTAAAAATGGAAGAGTTAAGGTTTAAAATATAAATATATGGATAGCATGGTATAATAGGATAGGGGGTTAAGGATAATAAAATGGCGGTGGAGATAAAAGAGCGGGGGCATGTGAGATTACCTGCCTTTTTAGAGCGTGGTTTTTCGGATTTGAGGCGCGAGGTGGTAGCGAGGCGGAGATGCAGCATGTGTGGAACCTGTGCTGCTTTTTGTGATAAGATAGGGATAGAAGATGGTGAACCGAGATTCATTGAGGATTATGACACCGTCTGTGGACTGTGCTATACCGTCTGCCCCAGAACCTTCCTGCCACGGGCGGAGATAGAACAGAAGATATTTGGTAAAGTCAGTAATGATGACGATGTTCTTGGCGTATATCGGGCATGCTACGAAGCACGAACAAAGAAAGCTGATATAGGGAAAAGAGGTCAGGATGGGGGTGTAGTCACGTCTATACTCGCTTATGCACTGGAGACAGAGGCAATAGACTGTGCGGTGCTCACTACTGCAAATGGTGATTGGAGACCCCGGACGGAGGTTGCGAGGGATTATGAAGCGCTGAAGGAAGGTGCAGGTACAAAGTATACCCTATATCCATCTGTCAGAGGTGTGAGAGAAGCGCAGGAAGAGGGCTGCAGTGCCATTGCATTTGTTGGTCTGCCATGTCAGATACAGGGTTTGCGAAAGGCAGAGACTGCGAATGCGAATCAGCCATATGAACTGCGGATAGATGGTGTGAAATTGTTGATAGGGCTGTTTTGTACCAAGAACTACAATGAAGAGCTACTGGATTTCGTGAATAAACAGGTGCCACTGGAGCGTGTGAAGAAGTTTGACATAAAGGGAAAAGAGCTTCTGGTATATGACAATGATGGAGGAGTTGTTTCCTTCTCACTGAACGATTTAGAGGTCTTTGTGGGGGATGGATGTTCAGTTTGCACAGATTTCACTGCAGAATTAGCTGATATCTCCGTAGGCTCGGTAGGCTCTGCTGAGGGCTGGTCAACCGTTATCACCCGCACGGAACGGGGTGATGAACTGGTGAGAGGCGCCTCAGAGAGTGGATATATAGAAGTAAAGGACATAAAGGCGAAGGGTCTGGAGCTGATAAAGAGGCAGGCAGTGAAGAAGCGTAAACGAGTGGAGGAGACAGAGCTGTAAAGCTCTGAGCTCTGAATCCTTTTTTTAAATTTTTATATGGACCTATAAGATATAAGAACAAGAGGTATGGTAGAATAATGTTAGAAGAGGTGGAGAGATGAGTGACAAAGATAATAAAGCTGATAAAGAAAAAGAAGAATCGGTAGTGCTCCGTGTGGCGGAAGCATACCATCGTGATGCCGGGCGAGGTATAGCAAGGATAGATACCGATACTATGCGGAAGCTTGGCGTGGTTAGTGGTGATGTAGTGGAGATAGAAGGTAAGAATATAGCAACTGCTATCGTTTGGCCCGGCTATGCACCTGATAGCGGTAAATCAATAATCAGGATTGATGGTAATATAAGGAGTAATGCTGGCGTTGCTATTGATGACCGTGTGCGTGTACGCAAGACGAGAGTAAGAGATGCGAAGCGAATCGTACTCGAGCCCACACAGCCGGTAAGAATCGCAGGAGGTGAACGGTACTTAGCGAGGATACTGAAGGGGCGACCGATAACAAAGGGGCAGATTATCAGGGTTGAGATGCTTGGTAACCCCATTACTTTTGTTGTCACCAATACTGTGCCACTGGGCACGGTTATACCGAGGTTAGATACAGAGATAGTGCTACGTAAGGCGCGTGAGGAGCGAATTGGGGTGCCACATGTGACTTACGAGGACATCGGGGGCTTACAGCGTGAGATAGGGATGATAAGGGAGATGATAGAACTGCCATTGCGGCATCCTGAGCTCTTCGAGCGGCTGGGCATCGAACCGCCAAAAGGGGTGCTTCTTCACGGTCCCCCGGGCACAGGCAAGACATTGATAGCAAAAGCGGTAGCAAATGAGACAGATGCGAATTTCTATTCCATCTCCGGTCCTGAGATAATGAGTAAGTTCTATGGAGAGAGTGAGAAGCATCTGCGTGACATATTCGAGGAGGCGGGTAAGACCGCTCCTTCCATCATCTTCATTGACGAACTCGATTCCATCGCACCGAAACGCGGTGAGACAACGGGAGAGGTAGAGAGGCGAGTGGTGGCACAGCTGCTCGCTCTTATGGATGGGCTGGAATCTCGTGGTCAGGTGGTGGTTGTTGGTGCTACAAACAGACCAAATGCACTTGATGAGGCTTTAAGGCGTGGCGGGCGGTTCGATCGGGAAATAGAGATAGGTATACCAAACAGGAACGGTCGTGAGGAGATTCTGCAGGTACATACGCGTGGCATGCCCCTCGCGGACGATGTAGACCTGAAAGAGCTTGCGGACCTCACGCATGGATTCGTAGGTGCCGACCTCGCAACTCTATGTAAGGAAGCGGCAATGCATGCACTACGCAGGATACTGCCAGAGATAGATATGGAGAAGGAGATCCCACCGGAAGTGATGGAGAAGTTGCGGGTGACGAAGGAGGATTTCAAAGAGGCTTTGAAGAATACCGAGCCTTCTGCGCTCCGTGAGGTCTTCGTTGAGATTCCAAATGTCAAATGGGATGATATTGGTGGTCTGGAGCGAGCGAAGCAGGAATTGAAGGAGGTTGTTGAATGGCCTTTGAAATATCCTGAGGCGTTCTCGCATCTGAAATCCAAGCCGCCAAAGGGTATCCTCCTATTTGGTCCACCCGGCACAGGTAAGACGATGCTGGCGAAGGCTGTGGCAAATGAGAGCGAGGCGAATTTCATATCCATCAAAGGTCCAGAACTGCTCTCCAAATGGGTGGGTGAGAGTGAACGTGCGGTTCGTGAGCTATTCAGGAAGGCGAAACAGGCAGCTCCGTGTATCATCTTCCTCGATGAGATTGATTCCATTGCCCCGGTTCGGGGTGGCGGTTATGACTCACATGTGACGGAGCGAGTGGTCTCTCAGATGCTGACCGAGATGGACGGACTGGAGGAGTTGAAGGAAGTAATTATTATAGGAGCGACGAATCGCCCGGACATGGTGGACCCCGCTTTGTTGCGTCCTGGACGACTTGACCGGTTGATATACATCCAGCCACCGGATAAAGAGGAGCGTAAGAAGATATTCGAGGTACATCTAAGAGGTAAGCCGGTAGCCAGTGATGTTGATCTTGATGAGCTTGCAGTTAGGACCGATGGCTATGTGGGAGCAGATATAGCAGCGATAGTGAGGGAGGCGGTAATGAATGCTTTAAGGGAGTTCATCAGCTCTGGTGTCTCGGATGAACATGTGAAGGAGGCAGTGAAGAACGTGGTGATAAAGAAGAAGCATTTTGATGCCGCTATTAAGACTGTCAGACCTACTGTTCTACCTGAAGCCCGGAACGAATTCAAAGAGAAGGCAGAGGATTTCGTGAAGTACGCATATGTATGAAAAGCATAGTGAAGGGGAAGGGAGAAAAGGAGACTTTATCTTTCAATGGCTTCTGCTTCCCTTTTTTATTCTTATTCCAGTACAATTTCACCCTTCCAGGCATTCCATATCTTAGCTACATCACCTATATCTGCTGCTGCACCGTTATGGTTCAGGTCATAATGGAAATCTTTCGGGATTAACCCAGCCCATGCATTCCACATCTTAGCTACATCGCCTATATCCGCCGCCACACCGTTATCATTCAGATCGCCTACCATTAGCAGCTTTATATCTGCCCTCGTGATCACGCCAGCACCTGAGTTGAAGTTGATATAGACGTTAGTGTGATTGGACCAGAATCGCCTCTTCGTTACACTCAGGTTGTAAGTGCCTGTGCCTGTTGCGACATCTGTGAACTGATAGTTACCCTGAGCGTCAGTAGTTGTAGAAGCAATCAGAGCTCCTTCCAGGCTCCGGAGCGTGACTGTTGCACCCTCTATCCCGGTATCCAGGACATCTGTTACACGTCCTCTCAGGCAACAGGATACAACCGTGAAGGTACAGTTCTTCGCAGGTGCAGTCCCGATCTGATAGTCAGGAGGTCCTTCTGCGAGCTGAATATCAGAGAAGTTCAGGTTCAGCATGCCCTGCGAGCCTGATTCGCCGCTAACATTGAAGACCAGTAAAGCTACAGAGCCACTTGCACCATCTGGTATCGTTCCATTCCCTAAATTGTGGTTGTAGACCAGTACTACCCGGGTGCCCCAGTCGAAGTTCCTGTATGCTGGACTCTCCCAGTTCGCAGTCAAGGCGCCATTATGAACCTCTACGACTCTCATTACGCTGGTATTATACAGTATATTGAATATGATAGCAAGTACTGGTCCGTTCTCTAAATTCGTTATGTTTACGGGTATCCTCACGGTCGTATCACTGCACGCCTTTACATCATCCCAGATACCGAAGTTCGTTGCTGTTGGTAGAGCAGATGCATGAGAGATAGAAGCAGAAGCTATAAGAATAGCAGAGAGTAAAAATAATGCTAATACGGAAATCAATGCCAATCGTAGCGTTCTCTTCTTATCCATTTCTCTTCTCTTAAGAAAAGTTCGATTGGCACCAATTAAGTCTTTGCAGGACTATTAATCGTGCTTCAGTGGTGTTAAAGAAAACTACCAAATCGGTGCAAATCCAATTTAGAATATATACGAATTCTCTTTTATATAACCAGAAGCAAGAGCACCGGGACCGATAAGCGTGTTATTACCAATAATCGTACCGGCATCAATACAGGCATTTATTCCTGTTTTTACACCATCACTTAATATCGCACCGAACTTCCTCCTGCCAGTATCCATGCCCGCTGCTTTTACTGATGCCTCGTCAAACCTGAGGTTCGCAATCTTCGTGCCCGCACCAAGGTTACAATGTGATGCAATAACCGAATCACCGACATAGGAGAGATGGGGTATCTTCGTATTGTCCATAATAATGGAATTCTTTATCTCAACGGCATTGCCTATATGGCAGTTCTTACCAATCGCGGTCTTAGCACGGATGTAGCAGTTAGGACCGATCTTGCAGTTCGGACCTATAATCACAGGACCTTCGATATAAGTGCCACATTTTATACTCGTTCCTTCACCTACTGCCACTTTGCCTCTCAGCTCCACGTTATCTTCCAATTCACCTCTGATAACAGGTCTTACACCCTCACCCTCCATCATGGTTTCGTTTGCACGTAACAAGTCCCATGGATAGCTGACATCTAACCAGTGTTCTATCCTGGTCCAAAAAACTGGCTCACCTGAGTCAATAAGCAACTGTAAGGAGTCGGTAAGTTCAAATTCGCCCCTCTTTGAACGCTCTGTCTCCTTCAGTGCACCGAACACTGACTCATTAAGGAGATATACACCGGCATTTATGATATTTGTGGGTGGTCTGGGTATCTTCTCGTGTATCTTCACTATCCGGTCGCCTTCTATCTCAACCACTCCATACTCACCAGGATTCTCCCTGTCAATTACACCAAGTGTAATTGTGACGCCTTTACCTGCTTCCACTACTCGCTTTATATCGCTGGCATTTACTATCGCATCGCCATTAAGCATGAGGAACGCGTCGTTAATTAGATTCTCCACCTTCAATAGTGCGTCGGCAGTACCAAGCTGCTGCTTCTGCGTTACATACTGAATGTCTATGCCCCAATCAGCACCGTTAGAGAAGTAACCACGTATGGTTTCGTCATGATACCCAACGACAATGATAAATTCGGTGATTCCAACCGATTTCACCTCCTCTATTAGATGCTCTATTATTGGCTTGCCTGCTATTGGTAGCATCACCTTCGGGCGGATGTAAGTAAGAGGGCGCATTCGCTTGCCCTCGCCTGCCGCAAGAATCACTGCTTTCATAATTGGTTTATTAAAAGGATAGGATAATTATAATTATTAAAAAGAACTATCTAATCTATACTTGACCTTGACTCGATCACGTTTTTTTATAAGAGCCACATATCATCAATTGTTGCATCCATTTATCCCGCGGACAAAATAGATTTCCGCTTAAAGCTTAAACCTTTACAGTTTTCGGGGTTGAGCAACCAAGACGTATTTTGTGCCTGCTTCGTCAGGGTCATCGGGCTTCAGATTCCTGCAAGACGGTTTCCTTTGGCGTATGCAACCCGAAGAGCTATAGCTAAGGCGCTCTAACTCTAACCTAAAATCATTCAAGACCGAAAAAAAATTCGAACCCTGCATCGTTCCGATGCAGGGTCAAATAATATTTCTATATTACTAGCACCAGCCTTAGGGAGCTACGACTTTAATGTAGGACACTTTCCCATCTAAGCCATTCTTTCTATGGTACTCCACGCAGACGTAGTCGTTATCTCTGTTGTTTTCAAACGATTCAATTACTTTGATTATTCTTATTGATGATGCCTTATCGTTGAAATCATCTCCCACGTATGAAGTATCGCCGATAAACACTTTTGACTTCCCTTTGTAATCGCTATGCTCGAATAATAGTATTCCAGTCACAAAAAAGAGAAGTGAGGGTTGTATATAACAGGATATAACAGGAGTTCCTGGGTTTATTTCCCCTTCACGTTCTCCAATTTGTAATCCCCGTATTCGTCCACCTTCGGCTTTTTTGCAAGCAAATAGTAAGGAATGGCGAATATAAGTGCAACTCCGGTAGCCACAGCGAGAACTATAAGCGCAATCAGGACGCCCAAGCCTATCAAAGCAGCGAGTATAGCGAGGATTTTGTAGTATTGTAGCAGTCCAAGAAGTATTGCAACAGCGATAATAAATATGATGGCAGAGAGGATAGCATTTCGAATCATCTGCCTATCGTCTCCTCAAACAGTGTTCCGATGACACCTGAAGACCCTGAAGTGCCCTTCGCAGTACCCGGTAAGAACGGAGCTAATGCGCTCGCCAAGTTGTGCAGAGTCATTGATTGGATAAGTACCTTCCCCGGTCCAGTTAGAGTTGTCAGGAACAGACCTTCTCCACCAAAGAACATCGTCTTTATACCCTTTACGCGCTCAATGTCATAATCTACGGTGTCATCCCAGCCAACAACACAACCAGTATCCACTTTCAATCTCTGACCGGCATCGAGCTCAAATTCGACGAAATCGCCACAGGCGTGTATGAAAGCTGTTCCGTGTCCAGAAAGTCGCTCAAGAATGAAACCTTCGCCACCGAAGAATACGGAACCTAACCTCCGCTGGAATGCAACGCTCAGCTCTACCGTATCTTCAGCGCAAAGGAAAGCATCCTTCTGTGCTATAAATTCTTTATCGGGCGCTATCTCTATCGGTTTTATTGTTCCTGGCGCGTTACCACCGAAAGCAACAATGCCCGACCCGCCAGTGGGTGTGAATTCAGTGAGAAATATCGTTTCGCCTGCGATCTTCCTGCCTATTGCTTTCAGTAAACCACCCCGCATCTTTGCTTCCATGTTTATATTCGAGCTCATATACACCATTGCACCTGCTTCTCCATATACCTTCTCACCAGGATTCAACTCCACAGTTACCAGTTGCAGGTTATCTCCTGATATTTTATATTTCATACGGCATCAAAAGGAAGGAAGGGGTGTGAATATAAAAATATTTCGATAGAATAAAAGAGGAAGTTCTTCATACCTCATACGATAAAAAACCGAAAATCTTTTTATTTAAATCAACCAAAAATGTTCCACATCATACATGGAGGAAGAGAGATAAAGGGGGGAAGATTGAGTATGAGAAAGGAAGTAAAAAGCTCTGGATTGGCAACAGCAACCCTTACGTGGTTAGAATTGTGGGGCGATAAGAAGGGAAGTGAAGGTGAAGGACAAGGACAAGGACAAGGACAAGGACAAGGTGAAGGAGAGGGGGTGACGGAAAGAATATGAAACTGAAAGGATTGACCGTTTTGGCTACGATGGTGTTGATATGCACGCTCGCGCTTATAGTGCCGGCAGCGTCAGCGGGTGCGCAGTCAAAGCCATCAACACCGTTTCTAATTTCTGGCTGGGTCAATTACCCTAATGGAGCTCCGGTTAACAATCCATCTGTGAGCATAAATATTACGAACACGTCCGAAGTACTCACGGCGGAGACGAATGCGAGTTCTAACTACTATCAGATTTTGATTTCTTCAGGTAATGTGAGCGAGGGAAATATAGTTAAGTTCAATGCGAGTAATGGCAATGTGAAGGAGTTCAACCACACTGTTACGGATGCTGAAATGACCAATGGTGGCTTTGTTCAGAACATTACGATTTCTGGTATTGCAAAACATGTGGTGATAAGTGAAGTTTATGTGCATGCGATAAATCAAACTGGAAAGAATCTGAGTGAGTTCGTTGAGCTATACAATCCGACGGACAGGGCTGAAGATTTAACTGGTTGGACTTTAAGCGATAATGAGGGTATAATTACCCTGAATGGAATAATCCAAGCTCATAAGTTCTATCTTGTAGGCATGGCGGGTTACAACGCTTATAAAGACAATGCTAGTTGGCCCGATGCAGATTATCAGGCAACCAGTAGCAACTTCTCTCTGAAAGATAGCGGAGATGAAGTGATACTAAATAATTCCGCTGGTGAGGTTGTTGATATTGTCGGTTGGGGAACAGCAACAACTAATGAGACTTTAAATGCTGAAACTCCTGGTGAGAATGAAAGTCTGCAAAGGAAAGTCAGTGACACTATAAATGAGGATGGAGTACACGGTCCCGCATGGGACACCAATAACAACAGTGCTGATTTCTTCGTTCAAACTGCACCGAATCCACAAAACACTGGCTCTGAGCCCGTACTGCCGATACCGGAAATGAGCACGCTAATATTGTTCGCTTCCGGGGTGGTCATGCTTGTGTGCTATGTTGTGCTAAGGAGGGAGAAGTAAAAAGAAAAAAGCGCTATGCATGGGTAGTTTGCAGGGACAGGCAGGCACTGCGAATGCTAATGCGTCATGTGCTATTTTCTTTTTTCACATCTTATTCCCATATCTCAAGGCTCTGCTCCAGATAATCTGCATGTGCCACTCCTCCTGTTGCCGTAATTGTAATTTTCTTATTTTATGTGCTTTGTTGATTTTATGTGTTATTATACCGACATCTCTTATCCTCGGTGGAAAAGGACCCACGCGTCTGCTCACGGGATTGAAGCGTTCTATATGCCCCACCATTAATTTGAGGCTTTCGCGTCTCACGGCATCTATTACGCGTCGGTGCTCTTCAATGACTCGCTATGGGCTTCTCCACGAGCATGTGCACGCCGTAGTTAGCAGCTTTGAGAGCGATGTCTTTATGCAGAGTTGTGGGGACGGCGATGCTGGTGCTTGCCCATTGCTCCTACACGCCGATTACACCTGCTCTTAGCTTTTTCATGGTCTGTTAAAAAATAAAAAATTAAGGTCTGGAAAAAGGAAAACGACCCTCTCTATATTTTAAAATTACTCCTCTTTGCGCTTGCGGTGGTTGTAGAACAGGAACAGCCCAAGCACCGCTACGGCTGGAATCGCTATCGTTGCGAATTCGGGGATCTGATAGTCCCATTGATATGACCACTTCTTAAAACAGCATTTTTTTCCATCATATGTCCAATTATTTATATATCGCTCGTCAACTTGAGTGCCATCAATGAACATTCGGTAAGTATCTCTTTTATAAAAAACAACTGTTCCAAAGTCGTACCCTATTTCATAAAATCCATCACTGTTTGTCACGTTTGTACCCATTGACCTCCATACTCCTCCTGCTTTCTTTTTTATTTCGACAGTATGCCCAACATAAGGATCACCATTCGCATCTGTTATGGTTCCATTGAACTTGAGAACTTGACACGCTGACGCTGTACCTGCGAACACTACCATCGTCGCAAGCACTACCAGTCCCGCTACCAACAATACCGTTATTGTTTTTCTCTTCATTTTTTCCACTCCTCCACACCGAACCAAAACGCGTATTTTTAATTTCAAAAAATAAAAACTACAGGATCGAAAAAAAGGAAAACGACCCTTCTCTATATTTTAAAATTACTCTTCTTTGCGCTTACGGTGGCTGTAGAATAGCACCAGACCGAGTATTGCTGCAACCGGTATTGCGATTGTTGCGAATTCCGGTACCTCCACATTTCTCGTACACGATGCAGAATCATACCCTGCGGAAGAGTTAAAACTACTCCCTGCATTGTCATATACCGTCACCTCGCCTTCTTCTGTTCCTTTTACCGAGAGCGTGAATGTATAATTATTTGGAGACGTTGCATTGTAGGTTCCTCCCACCCGGGTATTATTTGTCCAGCCGGTGTCAACACCGTTACCGGTAACCCGTGCATATAAGTTGGGTTTGGAAGTTTCGACTGATATATATCGTGTGTGAGAGACACCATGAGTACTATAGGCTATGTTATACGTCACAGTGGTAGTATTTGTGACAGTAGTCCCATTCAGAGGGTTAATTATCGGGTTAGCTGTGATGTCAACGTTAGCAGGGTACGCCGCCGCAAGCCCTGTCATCACCACGAGCATCACCACCATGAGCGCCAAAGCCGTTATAACTTTCGCTTTTGCCACTTTTTACTTCTCACCTCCTAAACAACTTTTTGCTTTCTGTGAGAGAAAACTTTATAAGAGGAAGATACTACCTCCCCTCAGCGCGGTTCCGTTTCCCTCCTTAGTCATGTAGTAAAAGGGAGTATAAAAAGGTATAAGAACTTGGGGTAAGGGACACAGGTAAGAGTAAATTATATATCTCTTTCCATTGGTTATACTTTTCTTTAATATATACGATAATTTTATTTCGCACTCTATGAACAGTTTTGAACATATTCATGAACAGGACAACCTGACAGTCGTAAATTTGAATTAAAAGAACAGGAATCGAGTATAGCGGAAAAGAAACCAGAAAATTTATATGTGATGACCCCGCATCCTTTTTATACGTGAGGGATGAGGGATAATGAGGGGGAGAAAGGGAAAGGGAAGGGAACTAAAAAGTCGGGGAGTGAACGGAAGAAGATGAAGACGAGGATAGGAATTAGAGTTATGGTTGCGGCGATGACGATAATAATGCTGGTGCTGGTGGTGATGATGGCACTGGCGATGGCGCTGGTAGGGAATGCAACGTCTCCAGATATGTAGAAACACTATTATCGCCTGTTCGCCTGTAATAACGAAATAAACGAAATGGAATGAAATGGATGGACGCCGGGGCAAATCTTGCATTTGCTTATTTTTAGGATTCAAAACTGGCATTTGTAAAAATTAAATATCAAATATTTATTAATTGACCTATATAACTTCTGGTGGTAGGTACAGGATAGAAAAAGGGAGATGAAGAAGATGGAAGATGAGTCGTTAAAAGCGACGCTGGATGTGGATAGCTATCAGAAGCTAAAGAAAATAGACAACCCCGAGCTCATACGCTTTATTACACGCTATAAGGAACTTTGCAGTCCGGACGATGTATTTGTGTGCACGGGTTCGCGGGAGGATGTGCAGTATATCAGGGCTGAGGCGATAAGGAGTGGAGAAGAGAAGGAACTTGCCATTGAAGGGCATACTGTTCATTTCGATGGCTATTATGACCAGGCGCGGGATAAGAAGAATACCAAGTTCTTGCTGCCGCCTGATGTTGACCTCGGTCCGGGTATAAACGCGATGGACCGTGATGAGGGTCTGAAGGAGATTCACGAGATACTGCGTGGCATCATGCGTGGACACCGTATGTATGTGCTCTTCTTCTGCCTCGGACCACTCAATTCCCAATTCTCAATACCCGCTGTTCAAATCACCGATTCCAGTTACGTCGCACATTCTG
>Ga0190305_1000081_pt1 | contig 25992 bp, 29 predicted proteins | sample 48700723_MG_FD_161678 | JGI IMG/M metagenome (GOLD analysis project Ga0190305, IMG submission 161678) | Hydrothermal vent sediment bacterial communities from Southern Trench, Guaymas Basin, Mexico - 4870-07-2-3_MG | ecosystem: Environmental > Aquatic > Marine > Hydrothermal vents > Sediment ... | reverse complement strand
AAAAAAAGTGTAGTACGAAGTTGTCTGCACTCATCAAAATAAAAAAAGTGTAGTACGAAGTTGTCTGCACTCATCAAAATAAAAAAAGTGTAGTACGAAGTTGTCTGCACTCATCAAAATAAAAAAAGTGTAGTACGAAGTTGTCTGCACTCATCAAAATAAAAAAAATGAAAGAAAAAATCAACCCTTACGAAATTGAAGGAATTGTTAATTATGATAAATTAATCAATGAATTTGGTGTAAAAAAAATAACTCCAGATTTATTAAAAGAAATAGAAGAAATTACAGGAGAACTTCACCCATATTTAAGAAGAGGTATTTTCTTTGCTTATCGTGATTTAAAAAAAGTTATTGATGATTTTAAAAAAGGAAAAAAATTTTTTCTTTATACAGGATGTGGACCTTCTGGACCGATCCATTTAGGACATATTAGTATTTGGTTATTTGCCAAATGGCTCCAAGATAAATTTGATGTTGAATTATGGTTTCAATTTACCGATGATGAAAAATTTTTGTATAAAGATAAAAGTTGGAATGAAATACAAAAATGGACTCATGAAAATATGTTGGATGTTATAGCGCTGGGTTTTAATCCAGAAAAAACACATTTCTTGATAGATACAAAACATGCAGGAATAATGTATCCTGAAGCTGTTAAAGTTGCAAAAAAAATCCCTTTTAATCAAATAAAAGGCGCTTTTGGATTCACAGACTCAAATAATATTGGAAGTATTTTTTATACAGCAATGCAAACAGTCCCAGTATTTTTACCAAATATTTTGACTGGAAAAAATCAAAATTGTTTAATTCCAATGGCACTTGATCAAGATCCCCATTTTAGAATTAGCCGTGACGTTATAGAAAAATTAGGTCATAAAAAACCTGCAATTATTCATTCTAAATTCATGACTGCATTAACTGGTCCCGAGGGAAAAATGTCTTCCTCTAATCCAGACAAAGCAATTCTAATGACAGATACTCCTGCACAAGTCAAAAAGAAAATAAATAAATATGCATTCTCAGGTGGACAAAACACCATTGAAGAGCACAGGAAAAAAGGTGGAAATGTTGAAATAGATGTTGCCTGCCAATGGCTAAAATATTTCGAAGAAGATGATAAAAAATTAGAAGATATCTACAACAAATATAGAAAAGGTGAATTACTAAGTGGAGAAGTAAAAAAAATTCTAATAGATAAAATAAATGATTTCTTAGCTGAACATCAAAAAAGAAGAAGAAAAGCTGAAAAATTAGTTGATAAGTTTATTTACAAAACCAATTAATTTTATAAAACACTCTCCCCTAATATAAATATGAAAACATTAAACCTACATGTAGATTACATTGAATGGCAAGGTCTAAAAAAAGCTTTGAAATCAATGGAAGATTTACCAGAAGAAGAAATTGCAAAAACAAAAGTAGAAGAAGCATTAGTTATCCTGACTGCTATTGAAAAGAATGATTCTTTAGAAATCTTAGACGAATACATAGAAAACATAAAAGACATTTCAGAAAAAGTAAAAGCAAAAAATATTGTTCTTTATCCTTATGCACATTTATCAAGAGATTTGGGGAAACCAGCAATTGCAATAGAAATTTTGAAAGCTGCAGAGAAGGAATTACTAAAAGAAGGATATAGCGTAAAAAGAGCTCCTTTTGGATATTACAAATCTTTTGAGATGAAAGTTAAAGGACATCCCTTATCAGAATTATCAAGGGAAATTATTTCTGGAAATGAAGAAACAGTCATAGATTTAACTGATGAAGAAAGAAAAAAAATGGTTCGTGAAATTTCTAAATCAAAACTTGATACTTCAAAATTAGCTTATAATGATCATAGAATTATTGGGAAAAAAATGGATTTGTGGAGTTTTAATCCTGTGGCTCCAGGCATGGTTTTTTGGCATGATAAGGGATTGTATGTTAAGAATAAATTGATTGATTATTGGAAGGCACTTCATAGGCAAGAGGGTTATGAAGAGATTTCTACACCCCAGATTATGGATAGAAAGCTTTGGGAAATTTCAGGTCATTGGGAAAAATATAAAGAAAATATGTTTACTACAAAATATGAAAAAAGAGATTTTGCAGTAAAGCCGATGAATTGTCCTGGTGGAATGATGGTTTACAAAACTACTCCAAAAACTTACAAAGATTTACCTTTAAGAGTGGGTGAATTAGGTGTTGTTCATAGAATTGAATTATCTGGAGTATTGTCAGGATTATTTAGAGTTATTCAATTTACTCAAGATGATGCCCATATTTTTTGTACTGAAAAACAATTAAAATCAGAATTGAATAGGGTTATTGATTTAGCCAAAACTCTTTATTCAAAGTTTGATTTAGAAATTGATCATATTGAACTTTCAACAAGACCTGAAAAGAGAATTGGTCGTGAAGAATTATGGGATTTATCTGAAAATGCACTTGAGGAAATTTTAAATGAAAAGGGAATTAAGTTTGTTATTAATGAAGGAGATGGTGCATTTTATGGACCTAAGATTGATTTTCATGTTAAAGATTCATTAAATAGAACTTGGCAATGTGCGACAATTCAATTAGATATGGCATTACCTGAAAGATTTGATTTGAATTATTTGAATAAGGATGGGACAGAAAGTCGTCCAGTAATGATTCATAGAACAATATATGGTTCAATTGAAAGATTTTTAGGTATTATTACTGAACAATATAATGGTAAGTTTCCACTTTGGATTAGTCCTAATCAGATTAAAGTTATGACTATGAATGAGAATGTTAAGGACTATGCTAAAGAAGTTAAAAATAAGTTGTTTGTAGCTGGATTTAGAGTTGAATTAGATGATAGAGATGAGAAGATAGGTAAAAAAGTTCGTGAAGCATCAATTGATAGATTTAATTATATGGTTACAATTGGAGATAAAGAAAAGGAAGAAGGAAAAATTGCGGTTAAAGTTAGAGATTCTAAAGAAATTGTAAAAATGACAGTTGAAGAATTTGTGGGGAAGTTGAAGGAAGAAATTAAGAGGAAGAAGTAATAATTTTTTTATTCAATACCCAAAAAATTTATCATACTTTTTATGGGACATGATTTCGAGAACAAATGCAATAATTTCTATCTGTGTTTCACCCTCAGTTAAAGTATACAACATTCTCCAATGATTCGGAAGTTCTATTCTAAAAAGATTTGTTATTGAATATTTCTTTTTATATTCTTTTGGGATTAGTTTTTTAGAAATAGGATTCCCATAATGCGGATTTTGTTTAATCAATTCTGTTTTTTGTCTTACAGATTTTAAAATTGAAAATTCTATTTTAGAATTAATTGATTCTCTATTCAAATATTCAAAAACTTCTCTTGCTCCAGAAGAAAGAATTATCTTTATTTTCTTAGATTTCAAATCCATCCGCAATAAATTGCTTCAAATTTTTATTAATGTTATGTATCCAAGTTATCCCATTAGTTGTCGTTAAAATTTTATTTGACTCTTCAAGATATCGAAGAATTAATTTCAAAATATTATGATTAATTTGTTTAGGCAAACTTCTTTTCAATTCAGGAATAGTCATCAAACTTTCAGTCGAATTTTTAATTGTATTTTCAACCATAATAACTGTATTTAATTTCGGCCAAATAACTTGTTTTTGTATCATTTTGTTATTAGTTTGTAACAAAAGTTTATATATTTTACTAATCCCTTTGGCTAAACTCCAAATCTTATAAATCTCAAAGAAACCCTTAACAAACCTTCTTATAATTTCCAACAATGGAAACCAAAACAACAAATTCCCAAATAACTAATAAAAACATTAAAAAATTAAATTTCATACCAAATAAAACTATGTGGCTTGAATTAAACAATTCATAACACAATGCAATCATTGACAAACCAAATCCCTGCATAATCCAAATAAAAGCTTTCAAATTATTTGCTCGTTCAGATTTCAAATTTAAAATAGCGCCTTTTGCAATAAAAATTAAACCAAGAATTGTAAATAAAGCAACATAATTAATTGGAAATAATTCTATTGCATAACCTTTCACAAAATCCACTATTTTCATTTCAAATATAAAAAACAATCCTAAAAGCATAACCAAAACAAAAGGTCCAATCATTACCTTGATTAAACTTCTCTTACTAACAATAATCTTTTTTTCATGAATTTCTTTTTTAACTTCTACAACATTCTTTTCTTTTCTTTTCCTACTCTTAAAAAAAATCTTCAATTTAGGAATAATGAAAAGCAAAAGCAAAACTAACAACAATCCTCCACCAGTATATATGAACGTTGAAAATGTACTCATATCAATTTGTACATTTTTCTCTTTTTAATGATTATTATGATTAAAAATATATTATAGATTTTTATTTAACCAACCCCTAAATCTTATAAATCCCAAATACTTATTTCCAATATGACAGACAAACCAACAATTGACGAAATGGCAACATTTTGTAAAAGAAAAGGATTTATTACAAAATCAGGAGAAATTTATGGTGGCTTAGCCGGTTTCTTCGACTATCTTTTTCTAGGAACAGAATTAAAAAATAATTTAAAACAATCTTGGTGGAATTTCCATATAAGACAAAGGGAAGACATTGAAGGTATTGATGGAGCAATAATAACTCATCCAGAAGTTTGGAAAGCATCAGGACATATAGGTAATTTCTCAGATGTTTTAATTACATGTAAAAAATGTAAAAAATCCGACAAAATAGATAAAAACGAAATTGGAAAAGTAAAATGTCCAAGTTGCGGTGGAGAAATTGACTGGAACGATACAAAAGAAATTGAACAAATGTTCAAAGTTAAAGTAGGATTAGATTCTTTTTCATACTTAAGACCAGAAACAGCACAATTAATTTTCGCAAACTTCAAAGCAGTATTCGAAGGAGCAAGAATGAAACTTCCATGCGGAATAGCACAAATGGGAAAATCATTTAGAAATGAAATAGCTCCAAGAAACTTCTTATTCAGATGTAGAGAATTTGAACAAATGGAAATAGAATATTTCATTAAACCAAAACAAAAATGTTCTTTTGAAATTCCAGATATTGAAATTTTAATTTATTCAGAAGAATATCAAAAATTAAACAAAAAACCAACAAAAATGTCATTAAAAGAAGCACATAAAAAGAAAATAATCAAAAAAGACTGGCATGCATATTGGTTAGGTCAAGGTCTTTTATGGTTCCAGTCATTAGGAGCAAATTTAGAAAATTTTAGAATAAGACAACACGACAAAGATGAACTTGCACATTACTCAACAGATTGCTGGGACCTAGAATATAAATTCCCCTTCGGTTGGAAAGAACTTCAAGGAATTGCGGACAGAGGAAACTACGATTTAACTCAACATGAAAAATTCTCAAAAACAAAAATGGATATTTTGGATGAAGAAACTAAAAAAAGATTTATTCCAGAAGTTGTATGCGAACCAAGCTTCGGAGTAGAAAGAGCACTTTTAGTTTTTCTCTACGAAGCATATTCAACAAATGATAAAAATAATATTATCCTGAAACTAAATCCAAAATTAGCACCAATAAAAGCAGCAATTTTCCCATTAATGAAGAAAGGCCCACAAGCAGATATAGCAAAAGAAATATTCAACAACTTAAAGAAAAGATTAAACGTAAACTATGATATGTCAGGATCTGTCGGAAGAAGATACGCAAGAAACGATGAAATCGGAACACCATTCTGCATAACAATTGATGACACAACAATAGAAGACAAAACAGTAACAATAAGAAACCGAGATACAACAGAACAAAAAAGAGTAAAAATTGAAAAGCTAAGAAATATTCTTGAAAATTTAATTGAAGGTGAGATTAAATTTGGAGATTTAAAATAAAATTATTATTATCTATTTTTGAAGGAATAATTTCTGGAATTTTAATTTGAAAAGTATTTATTTCTTTATTTTTAGAAATTGGTCTTGGAGGGATATCTGAAGTTAATCTCTTTTTCCCTAATAATCCTTGGAAAAGAATTAAAATCTTATAGAGAAAACGAATTAACTTGGTTCTTTAATAAAATAGTTGAAAACTTTCTTAATTAACTATTCTCCCTAAAATTTCCGAACCACGTTCGTGAAATTTAATCCCAAAATTCTTATAAACCCCTCCTTTCTTCAATCAATATGAAATTCCAATTTTATCACGAAAAACTAATCAACTCAAAAGAATATCAAAAATTCAAAAAGGAAAATCCAAAAGCTTATCCTTGTTCTGGATTTTTCGTATTAGACAAAGAAAAAAACAACAATGCAGTTCACTTTGATTTTTGGTTACCACAATATGAAAAAATGTATTCATTCAAAATGGATGGAAAAATAGAATTTGTTAACGTAGAAAATTTTGACAAAAGACCATTCGAAAAACTTTCAATGAATTATAACTTTGATTTAGATGACTATGAAAAAATGATATTAAAAGAAAAAGAAAATAAAAAAATAAAAGGTAAAATGCAAAAATTATTATTTAGTTTGCAAAAACTAGATGGAAAAGATTATCTCATAACAACCGTATTTTTATCAAATATGGGACTGCTAAAAGTTCATATTGATATTGCAGAAAATAAAATAACAAAATTCGAAAAAAAATCATTCTTTGATATGATAAAAATTAGGAAAAAAGGGGAATAATTTTAAATGCTTTAATTAATTCTCCAATTTATGATTGAGATTTTATATGGAATGCTTTTTCTTGTATCATATTTTTTTATAAAAACACAATTAAAAAGAGAATATTTCCTAAACAAATCTAAGAATAAAAGAAAATTTTTTATTATCCCAATAATTTGGCCAAAAAAATTTTTCAAAAAAGAAGATATTGTTGAAGGATATGTTATCTATATCGCACATATAATATTTCTTATTTTGGGAATTTGGCTTTTCATCAAATTAATACTAAATCTATTAATTTAATATTTACAAAAATTCTCCAACATTTCATGTCCTCCAGCGAAGCGGCTAATTACTTTACTCATTACGAGCATAGCGAGCTAACTTCACCCAACCAAAGATTCTAAACCAGTTTCAAATTCTTCCTTATTCAACCAGTCCTTTTTTTTAAGATAAATCATAGCCCCCAAACGCGCAGGTTTTAAACTTAATTCTCCTTTCAAAGAATAAGTTTCCAATAAAATTTTCCTACTTTTATACTCACTACAATCCAAACCTCTCAAATTACGATAAAGATTTCTCTTTTCTTTTCTAATTATTTCGCAAAGAAAATAAATTTTCATTTTTCAGGATGACAAACCTTACAAGGTTCATAACCCCTAAGTTTAAAATATTTTTTATCATCTTCTTCAACCAAATACTTTTTTTTAATTGCTCCAGCAAATCTACAACTCCTCAAATGATATTTCTCTCCATAGCTCGAGCCAACATATTTAGATTTTTTCGGTTCAACCTTTTCAACAAGAACAGGATGTAAAACTTCTCGATCAACATGTTTCACAACTGGTTTATCTCTATACTTAATAACCTGTTTTTCCACAATTTTTTCAACAGGTTTCTCAATTTCTTTAATAACTTCTCTCTCAACAACGCCTGGCTCAGGCAAATAAATAGTATGCTTTCGAGGAACCAAAAGAGCAAAAGCTACAATTAAATAAACAAGAATAATCGCGATCATAAAAAAAGTAATAGCACTTCCAGTCAATTCAAAAGAACCAATAGCACCAATAACAAACAAAGCCGCACCTATTCCAATCAAAAAAGCAATAAGAATATTCATAGGTTCAATTCTCTTTTCTTCAATAAATCCCTCTGACATAAATAAAACAAGAAAACTGATTTTATTAATTTAATTATTAAAAAATATGTTACTATTCTATAATAAGAAAATATATAAAGAATAAATCCTTGAAAATTACATGAAAATCTACTCAAACGAAGATTTAGAACACTTATTAAATAATCCGGAATATTCTGAACAAGGGTTAGAAGAAGATTTGTTAATAGAACAACCAGACGGAACAAAAGCCTGCTTAAATTGGGAATTGAGAAGTGGAAATTATCGATTATTAAAAGAAAAATATCAAAAATCAATTAAAGAAATGACTGATGAAGAGTTATTACAATCTGCATATAAAGAACTTAATAAATATAATAAAATTTAAAATGGAAAGATCAAAATTATTAAAAGAATTAAAAAATTGTAAAAACAAACCCCATCAAATAACATTCAAATCAAGAGTTTTTCTTGAAAAAACTTGCAATGAACTAAAACTAGATTTTGAATTAATAGAAGAGCTAAGAGAATTAAATAAAATAAATTATTCTCACGAATATATAACATTAAAAAATAATTTACAAGAAGCATATAAAAAATATATTAATTATGTTACAAAAGAACTAAAACAAAAAGAAACTGATTCTTTCTAACAATAAAATCTCTAATCAAAAACATTTCAAAAATATTTCACAAATCTAAACTCAAACAATGTCCTCACCAGGAAACAATAATTCAATGTTTTAATTTATTAACCTAATCCTTATTTCTCAACAATAAAATTAATCATCATCTCACTATTGTGGCTTGAAACAATTTCAAATCCAACAGACTTGAATAAATCATGAACTTCTTCTTCTTCAAATAAATAATAATATCTATCACCCTTGTCAGTCCAACCAATCATTAATTCCTTCTCACCTTGTTTGGTTTTTCGAACAAATCTTTTAGACTTTGCATTCCAAACTCCAATATAAGCCTTTCCTCCTTTTTTCAAAACACGAAATAATTCTTCGACTGCTTTTCTACGAACATCTTCACCTTTAACACAATGTAAAGCAGAAATAGAAATAGCATAATCAAAAAATTCATCTGGAAAAGGAATTTTTTCCATAGAAGAATAAATTCCTTCAAAATCAATTCCCAAACTTTCAGCTTTTTTCTCAGCCAATTTTACCATTTCAGAAGAAATATCTTGTAAATAATATTTCCCATCTTTAATTTTTGTTAAATGTCTCCCACTTCCTCCACCTAAATCTAAAACATTACCATTACAATTTTCCAAAAAATTCATACTCCTCATAGAAGGAATTTTTTTATACTTTTGCCATTCCAAAGCAATCTTATCCCAAACTTTTTCTTGATTTTCCATAATAAAATCTAGAATAAATAGATTATAAAATTTTGGATTAGAAATATTTAAATAGTATTGTTACTCTACAGAGACAATGAAATTTGATTATATATTTTGGGATGTTGATGGAACTTTGTACAACAATCATGAAAAAGGAAAAAAACAGATGTATCAGGGATTGCGTAAATTGATGAAAAAAATTCATTCTGAAAAACAAGGAATTATAACTAACAATCCCTTTATGAAAAACATTGTAAATACATTTCACATAGAAAATTATTTTAATTCTGAACTTCTTTTTGAGCCCGATAGTGAAATTTTAAAAGTTCTAGAAAATAAAATGCATCCATTAAGAAATATTGTTGATTTAAATGAAAATTATGAAGAAAATTATGGTAAACTTGAAAAATATATCGAAAAACCCTCGCCTTACATGTTTTTTCAAGCACTTAAAAAAATTGACACAAAACCCTCAAAATGTGTTATGATTGGAGACTCTTATGAAGACATTATTGGGGCTCAACTTGTAGGATTTAAAACAATTTACCTTTCAGGATTAGAAGAAAATCAATCAACCAATACAAATAATTTAATGTTAGAACCAAATTATGAAATTCACGCAGGAGATATTTCTGCATTAGAAATAATAATTTTTAAAAAAAGAAAAAATAATAATTTTAAATAACAAAAATTCCCCTTATTTCTATGGAAAATAAAGTAAAAAAACCCATTCGTTCAAAATCAGGTATTGTTCCATTAACAGTTGTTCTCCCCCCAAAAAAATGTGATCATGGAACTTGTTTATATTGTCCCGGAGGAAAAGATGTTCCCCAAAGTTATACAGATAAATCTCCAGCAATTATGAGGGCATTAACTTTAAATTATGATGTAAAGAAACAAGTTGAAGCTAGGCTTAATTCATTAATAACAATGGGACATCCTACAGAAAAAATAGAATTAATTATTATCGGGGGAACTTTTTTACAATATCCTTTAGATTTTCAATATAATTATGTTAAAGATGTTTATGATACTCTAAATAACAAATCTTCCAAAAATTTAAAAGAAGCTCAGAAAAAAAATGAAACAGCAGAACATAGAATCGTTGCCCTATGCATTGAAAACAGACCAGATAATTGTTCCGTGGAAGATATTAAAAGAATGAGAGAGTTTGGATGCACTCGTGTTGAATTAGGAGTTCAAATTTTAGATGATGATGTTTACAAAAAAGTTAATCGTGGACATACAATTCAAGATGTTATTGATGCTACAAAAAGACTTAAAGATTCAGGATTTAAATTTGGTTATCATGTAATGCCCGGGATTCCCTATTCAAATATCAAAAATGATTTAAAAAAATACAAATTAATTTTTTTAGACGAAAAATATAGGCCAGATCAATTAAAAATTTATCCTTGTCAAATTGTTGAAAATTCTCCATTAGAAAAAGTTTATAAAAAAATTGGGTATAAACCATACTCCAATAAAATAATTCGTGAAATAGTAATTAAAATGATGAGAGAAGTTCCAGATTATTGCCGAGTAATGAGAATGATGAGAGAAATTCCCAAAGAGAAAATGAAAATTGAAGCTGCATCAACTTCTATGAGGGGAGATATCACAGAAGAATTAAAGGCAATTGGAAACATAAAAGAAATTAGAATGAGAGAAATCGGACAACAAAAAGGAAAAGTAGATTTAGAGGTTAATCTGAAAATAATAGAATATAATTCTTCAGATGGAAAAGAATTTTTTATGGAAATGGTAAACAAAGATGATATTTTATTCGGTCTTTTGAGATTAAGATTCCCTTCAAAAGATATATTTTTAGAAACCTTAAAAGGTTGTGCATTAATTCGTGAAATTCATGTTTACGGTCAAGCTCTAAAATTAGGAGAAGAAGCAACAAGAAGTCAACATAGAGGAATGGGAAAAAGATTATTAGCTAAAGCTGAAGAAAAATCTAAAATTGCAGGATATAAAAAAATAGCAGTTATTTCAGGCGTAGGAGTGAGAGAATATTATAAAAAATTAGGTTACAAATTAGAAGGAACTTACATGGTTAAACTTTTATAACACTCTTCCCTACCTCAACCATGAAAAAATCCATAAAAAGAGGTTTTGGTTTTGGAATAACTTCAGGAATCATAACAACTCTTGGTTTAATGGTTGGGCTCTTCTCTGGAACAAATTCAAAATTAGCAGTTTTAGGAGGAATTATAATAATCGCAATAGCAGACGCATTTTCAGATTCTTTTGGAATCCACATTTCAGAAGAAACAGCAGGAAAATCAAAAAAAAGCGTTCGGCAAAGCACAATTTCAGCATTCACAACAAAATTCTTAACAGCATTGATATTTATAATTCCTATAATTTTTATAACATTAAAATTAGCAATAATAATTAATATAATTCTAGGATTAATTTTGTTATCTATTTTTACATTAAGAATAACAAAAAAGAAAAAAATCAGACATTTATTCGAACATTTGTTAATAGCAATAATTGTAATTACAATAACTTATTTTGTAGGAATTGGGATTAATAATTTATTTGTGTGATTATTTTAATAAAAAATTAACTCATTTCATTCGTAATAATCTTTTAATTATCCATTCCGCTGGAGAGCATAAGTTGTTCAACCTCTAAAATAAATCTAACCTCAACCAATGTCCTCGCCGATTGCGATAATTTAACATATCAAAATAATCATCATCCAATAGCAATTATTGATACAATAATTGACTAAATTAGGGGAATTCAAATATTCAATGGTTGGTTGAGGATAGGGATGGATGGTTGTTTTTTATTCAACAATTAAACCTTAATCTTTCCATCCTGCCAATCCTTCAAAATAAATCTAGAAGCTGAATCTTCATTAACTTGTCCACCTTTTTTCAATAAACCTTTTTTCTTACCCACAAATTCAATTAAATCTTCAGAATCAAGAAAATCACAACCATAAAATTCATTCAAAACGGCCCCATATTTTTTCATCAAATCCTGAACAACTAAATCCGGTTCCTTAGCCTGTGTCCAACTTTTTCCTCCAGCTAAAGTATGGCGTGAAATTTTTTCCTTATCAACCATTGAATAATGTTCTTCAGGAATAACACCTGGAGAATCAATTAAAATGATCTCCTCAGACAACTTAATTTTTTGAACATTTTTTGTAAAACCAGCATCAGCACCAACACCTGCAGAACTTTTTCCAACTAAAATATTTAATAAAGAACTCTTCCCCGCATTAGGATATCCAATAACTCCAACCTTAATCCTCTTCTCCTCCCCAACAACAACTTTATCTTTCAAAATTTCTCTTTTCTCTCTTTTTTCAATAGTCTTTGCAATTCTCTTAATTAAATCCCTCAAATCTTTAATCCCCTGCCTTTTAACACAAGAAACAATTACATAAGGATAAACCATTCCTTTAATCTCTCGCAATTTAGAAGCACTAATCAAATCAGCCTTATTCAAAACATAAATTATTTTCTTACCTTGCTTTTCAATTTCTTCCTCTAATTCTTTATTCCTAGTTTCATCCAAAAACCTCGCATCCAAAACTTCCAAAATAATATCTGAAGTATCCACTATATTTTTCGCAACCTGCGGATATTTAACACGTTGCTTTCTAACTTTCTCAATATGTCTTGTTCTATGCGATGAATACGTATACTGAACCATAAAATCCCAAAGAAAAATGGCTTTAATAGTCTTTTTACAAACAAAAATTAATAATTTTAAATTCAAATTATAAGTTCACCAACCAAAGCATAAACTTTTTTCACATTAATAATTTCTTTAAAATTTTTGGTATCACAAACTTAAATTTTAACTTGTCATTACAAACAAAAGGAGTTAAATCTTCTCTTTTTCCATAAATTCCTTTATAAAATACCAAAAAATGTCCCTAATTTAAAGTTACAAGATAAAAATAAAGTCAATTTTACCAAAAATAAACCATATACTTTACTATATATTATATTTTTTAATATATATACAAATATCGACGTATGCAAACGTATTCATAAGCAAAAATTCATGAAAAAATTTTCATTTGAAATAAAAATACAGTTGTAACTCATTTATGCTCACATCAGCTTTATATATTAAAAGGGACTATTTTTATCATTAACAATTAAATGACAACAAATTAACAAAAAGGTTTAAAAGGGAAAAATAAAAAATGGGAAAAATAGGAATTATGCATTATTTTTGGGATGAAAATTCTAGTGGAGTTAACACAGTAGTAAACAATAACCTTGAAGGATTATTAGAGTTATATCCTGGATTAGAACCAATATTCATTTCCGATAGAGATTCAGATAAAATTTTCCCAAAATACGAAAAAAGAAATATCAATTTAAATAAAAATTTCTCAAAAAAATTATTAGATTTAACAAAAGATTTAGAAGCAATTATTATTGAAAATCCATTCAGACAGTTAAAAGAATTTCCTTTAGCTCCAGAAGAATATAAAAAATTTACAGAAAATTTTAATGGAGGAGTTGTATATAGACACCATGATGTTAATAATAAATTAAAAAATGTTGTTCCAGAATCATCAAATATAACACATGTAACTTTAGTTAATCCCACAAAAAAACAATTAGAAAATGAATATGGCATTAAAGTTAACATTTTAAAAAATTCTGTAATATGTGAAAACTTTTATGAAAATAATTCAAAAAAAGATTCTGAATTGAGGGAAAGTTTAGAATCAAAAGGAATAATATTGCCAAATGAAAAAATAATAGCTGTTCCAAATAGAATTGTTGATCGAAAAAACATAGAAGAATCCTTAATGATTACCAAAATGTTAAATGAATTATCTTCAGAACAATACAGGTTAATTGTAACTACAAGCATAATAAAAAATGAACCGAATAACATATTTCAAATAAAATATCAAAAGAATTTAGAATCATTAGCAAGAAAACATAATATAAAAGCTTCAATGGGGGAAGTTTCTGAAATCATTGATGACATTAATTTTAATGTGGGAAATTTATATCATCTTTCAGATTTTGCATTATCAACAAGCGTAAAAGAAGGATTTGGTTATATGTTTGTAGAACCATGGATTGCAAATACTCCACAAATAGGAAGACATATAGAACATGTCGTACCAGATTTTCATAAAAATGGGCTTGACTTAAACCATTTATATGATGATGATATTTTAGTAGATGGTCCAAAATATAAAAAGAGAATTAAAAATTTAGATAATATTCTTTCTGATAAAAAAATACTTTACAAAACAATTGACAAAATGAAAATTCCAGAAAGAACCGAATATGCAAAAAAAGTTTTGGAACAAAACAAAGAAGCAGTAAAAATAAATTATAATCATATTAAAATTGCAGGAGAACTTGCAAACTATTTAAAATTAAATCAATATGGTATAAAAGTTGCTTGAAAAAAATATAAAAAAATATAAAGAACAAAGAACATTAAATCAACAACCAGAAAAAAAAACTGCAATATTTTTATCTCGAGATAAATAAACAAAACAATTCTTCGCAATTAAATTTATTAAAAGAATATTTTGAATTTCAATCTAAATCTTCTCTTTTTCCATAAATCCCTTTATAAAATACCAAAAAATGTACCTAATTTAAAGTTACAAGACAAAAACATTCCAATTTTACAGAAAATAAACTATATAATTTACTATATTTTATATTTTTTAATATATATAATAATATCGACGTAAACGAACATATTCGTAAGTAAAAATTTATGAAAATTTTTTCATTTGAAATAAAAACCCTGTTGTAACTCATTTATGCTCACACCAGCTTTATATATTAAAAGGGACTATTTTTATCATTAACAATTAAATGACAACAAATTAACAAAAAGGTTTAAAAGGGAAAAATAAAAAATGGTAAAAAAAGTTGGGATAATTTATAATGGAACAAAAGGAGCAGATTGGGCCATAGATTTTTTTAAAAAAGAATTTGAAAAAAGAAACATTTCTGTATTCTTATATGATGCAAACATAATTGGAAATGAATATTCTAAAAAAAGGAATCCAGAAGATTTACAATTACCAGCATTAGAAAAAATAACTAATAATGGATATACAATATGGATGAATAGGGTATATCCAAGTGAAGCAGATCAAGGATTAATTAATAAAGGACTGAATATAACCGCCTGGCTAAGTGCAAGAAATTATACAACAATAAATCCACTTCCCGCATGCATAGCAGATTATGATAAAAAATTTGCTTATGAAGCTATGAAAAAATGGAATGTAAATACGCCCAAAACAGAAATTTTAGAAGAAAAGATGGATGTAGAATATTTCAAAAAAGAATTTGGATTTCCATTAATAATTAAAACCAACACTGGAGGAAAAGGAATAGGGGTAAAAAAAATTAATAATCCCTCAGAATTAGAAAACATTTTATTACAAAGAAATATTTTTTCAGGAAATCACCTAGTACAAAAATTTGTAAAACCTTCTGCTAGCCATGATATAAGAATAGGAGTAATAAATGGAGAACCTTTAATCAGCTATGGAAGAACACTTGTAAAAAATGAAAGTGAAGATGCATGGATGGGAAGTTGCTACCATGGATCCAAAATAATTCCCTATCAAGCATCAGAAGAAGAATTAAGATTAGCAATATTATCATCAAAGGCATTAGGAGCAATATTAAACGAAGTAGATATGTACATAACAGAAGATGGACCAGTAATAATTGAAAATAATTTAACTCCAGGATACGATGAAGGAGAAGAAAGGTGGATTAAACTAATTGTTGATCATATTTATGATAAACACATAAAAGAATGAAACCTAAAAAAATTGCATTAATGGATAGATTCGGAAAAAAATTTACAGAGGGAGACAATTTTAAACTCTATGCGAAAGCTTTCTTAAAATATAATTGTACTGTAGTACAACTAGATCCATATACAATTAATTTTAATACAAAAACCGGAAAAACATATAGACTAAATATGAAAAAAAATTTTAAAAGAAATGATACATACAACATATCTAATTTGGAATCATTTGATATAATTATGGATTTAAGTGACATAGTAAATTTGAATTTTGCAAAAAAACTAAATAAAATAAATATATTACACGTAAATTCTCCAATCAAAACGTACCATTCAGCAGATAAAAAAACATATGTCAAAAATTATCCAGAATTTATACCAAAAACAATAATAAGCTCAGACATTGAAAAACTTGAAAAAGCCCTTATTGAAGAATTCGGAGGAACAATGATTGTAAAAAATCCATTCGGATACTGTGGAAGAGATGTTGAAAAAATTTCAACAAAGAATAAAAATTACATTGAAAAATTAAATCAAATTACAAAAAATGGAAAAATTGAAATTGTTGCACAAAAATTCATGCATTTTGCAAAAGAAGGTAGCAAAAGAGTTGCAGTTGTAGGTAAAGTTGGAGAAAAAAATTCATACAAAATATTACACTTCTATGGAAGAAAACCTTCAAAAGGGAACTGGAAAGACAATTTGGCTCAAGGAGGTCAAATAATAGAAATACCAAAGCTAAGGGAAGATGAAAAAGAATTATGTTTAAATATAGCATACAAATCTGGATTATACTTAGTCGGTCTTGACATAATGGATGATTTAGATGAAAAAGGAAATCGAATTCCAAGAATGGTAGAAACAAATGCTGTTTTAGTTTGTTCTGGAAATGGAAAATATCCAGAAAAAATTGAAGAAGTAGTTAAATTTATTTTGGAGGAATTATAAATGGATGTAAAAGTATTAACTAGTCAAGGATATTTGGAAAGAATAATAAAAACAATAGATGAAAAAAAAGAAAATCTAGGAATAAACTTTGAAAGAAGTGGATTATTTAGAGAAATATTTGGAGGAGAAAATTATGGATTTGTATTAGCAGGAGACTTACAAAAAGAAATAAGAAAGGGTATTAAAGCACCTGCATATAAATTTGATAATCAAATGTATCCCCATTCAGATGGACAAAGTATTGGATGTAAATTATTTCTCCCAAGTGCATTTTCAACAAATAGCAAAGAATTTCCCTCAAGAGAAGAAGTTGAAGAAATAATGGATTATTTAGAATTTAATAAACAAAAAGGAAATATAGAAAATATCATTAATTCAAAGAGAGGGACTTTATTTGAAGACAAACTTTCCATAATGGAACTACAAAAAAAAGGATTCAGAACACCAAAATCATATCATTTCCAAAACTTCAAAGAACTAAAAAAATTTGTAAAAGAAAAAAATCAAGAATATATCATCAAACATAGGTTTGGTCAAGAAGGAATACAACTTGAAAGAATAAATCCAAATAATTTAGCTTATTTTGAAAATTGGAAAATACAAGATTTTATTGTACAAAAAAAATTAAATACAACAGATGAAAAAAGATTAATTTTCTTTGATAATGAATTAATAGCTTCAAGAATAATTATCGATAGAAGTAGTCCATGGGAGAAGGGAAAACCAAATAAAAGAATTAGTAAAACATACACTTATTCTCCAACTATTGAAGAAATTAACGATTCAATAAAAATATTAAAATATTCAGATACAACCATTGGATGTATAGATTGGGTAGAAACAAAAAATAATGGAAGATATTACATGGAGATTAATGGGTTTGGAACAGGATATGGGAAAGGTACTCACCCTTATAATGTAAACAAATTAGTAGCACAAAAATTAAAAGAAAAATACCTAAAATAATCTCATAACCCCTCGGGCCTCTCAACTTCTCTCAAACCGCCTTTCTCAATTTTTTTCCTAACAATAATCTTCAAATTCTTCTTTGGTTCTTCAATTTCCCTTACTTCAACAACATCTTTTAATCTAAACATCAATCTGCAACTCTCTTTCGTATTAATCACAAATTTTCCATCCCTTAATGCAGTTACCCGCCCAGAATAATCCAATTCACGACCAAAAACATTTATTCTAAAAAAATAAAATTTTCCTTTCTCAATCTTTATTTCCATCAATCTTTTTCCAAACTATTTTTTCCAATCTTTACGCTTATACTCGTTATCTTTCTGAAAATCTTTATAATTTTCATCTGCTTTATTCTCTAAGTTACTATTAATCTTCTCCTTTAATCTCTTCCTCATATCATCACTAGAAACTTCTTCTTTCCTTTCTTTTTCTTTAGTTCCCCTCAACCTTAATAACTCTTCTTGATCTTCAATTAATTTCTTTTTAGCAGCAGTTATCTTATTCTCTTTTTTTCCCTCCAATTCCTTCACCTTAGCTTTAGCTTCTTCCAAAGCCTTTTCATCTTCATCCTCTCCACTAATTTTTTCTATATCTCCTTTTTTCTTTTCAATCTTTTCTACTTTTTTTCCATTCCTCCTAATAGTTAAAAATATCAAAAACAAAGCAGTGAAACCCAAAACAGAATAATAAATACTATTAACAATAGGTTTATTTTCTTCAATAATAGAATATCCATTCATAATGATTTTCTTTAAATTTTCATTCTCAATATTCAACTCAATTTCTTCCTCAACAGAAACATTTGTTTCATTAAAAGTATCTTCCATAATTTCTTCAACTTCTTCTATAACTTGGTTAGGTTTAACTAATGATTCAACACCTTCAGGTAAAACTTCAACTTCAATAAGAGTTCCAGAAATAAAATTCTCCCTAATTTTCTCTGTAAAAACAAAATTATCTCCATCCTTAATTAAAAAATTCAAATCAAAATAGCTTTCATCAACATTTAATTCAAATTTAACATCTCCATATTGACTTGAAAAACCTTTTTGAGGTTGAGCCAAAGCAGAATAACCTTCACTAGTAGCAATAGGAGTAATAAAAATCCAATGATGAGGCAAAGTTTTAACTTCAACTACTGTTGTCAAAGCAAAAACATTTCCAACTAAGAAAAAACTTAAAAGAATTAAGCAAAATAATTTCCCTCTCATTTTACTTTAATGAATTCTCATTTTAAAAAGATTTATGTTTTTTGCAAAATAATCCTTTTGTTTGACACTTAATAAAATTCCAATGAAGAAGTAAATGAGTAATCATCAAAACGACCATCCCTATTCCAAAATAACTATGCCAATCAAGCCAATTTGTTTTATACGTTCCAAAAAAAGTAATTCTTCTTCCAATTCCCGGTTCTCCTGAAACAAAAACAAATAATAAAACAAAACCCGTAATAGAAATAAACACTAAACACATAATAAGTAAAACATCAATCCAATAATTTAACTTATACCTACCCATAATCAAATAATAAAATAATAAATTATAAACTTTATTGAAAAAAAATTAAAAAAAGCGCCTCGATTACACCAATAAAAGAAAATTTAAATATTTTTTAATTTTTCATATACTTTTTCTTCATATAATATTCCAAATTTATCAAAAATATTTTTACTTTTATCCAATTCATATTTATTTTTTAATGCAAAATAAATTTCTTTCCTCATTTCCTGAATTCTCTTATCTGAATCAACCACTCCAAAATAAGATGTAGCTTCATAACACCTAGTCAACATTTTCTTTGCTCTTTTTTCTTCTGGAATAAAATAATTTTCTTGTTTCAAATAGAATAACCGATAAGCATTATTTAATAAATCTGAAACTTGAGCAAAAGCATTTTTTAAGAATGCCCTTTCATTATTAATAAAATCTTTTCCAAAAAGGGGCATGTGTCTTCTAAAAAGAGAAATTGCAGTCCTATCAATTATTTGTTCTAATCTATTACTTTGAATACTATTATCTTGTTTTTTAAATCCATTAAGATAATTATCAATTCCTTTTATTGAAATTCCTGTTTGAATATTTTGTCCATTTAAATTTACAATTGGCTCATCAAGATGAAATATCTCTCCTTGAGTTATTGCTAAAAAATCATAATCTCCAGGATTTTCCAAAACAGTAGAAGATCCAAATAAAGAAAGATTTAGTATTTGTAAATCAGAATAATTTTTTTTCATATAATTTAAAACTTCTTTGCCTAATTCAAAAAATAATTTAGATTTTTTTTCTAGGAGATCATTCTTTTTTTGACCAAATAAATTATAATAAATATTTCTTTGAAAAATATTTTTTCTTTCATTTTCATCATCAAAATTTATTTCTTTAGTTGTATCAAAAATTTGCAAAGGATAATTAATCTGAAAGGGAATTTTAGTAAACATTTGTTTCTCCCCCAATGAGTTTTAAATTATGAATAATTTGATTTTTGAATTGCTCATTTTTTAAATTTCTTCTAAGTATATAAATTACATAAGATTTAATTAAAGAAAATTTTAAAAGATCCGGAAGAATTATTTTCTCAACTTCACTCAATTTTTGATTTGAAAAAAAATCATAAGATTCTGTTAATTTTTTTAAAGAATTAGGAGTATAATTTGGAACTTCTAAATTACCTTTAAATAAAAGTGCTGGAATAAAATCTCTGATTCTTTTAGAGAATCGAATTGTTTCAAAATCAATTGTCTTTGTATTATTCTCATTCCAAATTAAATTTGATTTGTTTAAATCCCCATGAATTATCTGATCGGAAAAAGAATTTACTATTTGGCTCAATGCTTTTGGAAAAAAAGTAATTTCTTTCAAAAAAAATTCATTATTAAAATTATTTTCTAAATCAATTCGCATCGAAACCAAATTACTTTCACTTAAAAAATTTCCTTCTTGAACTAAAAATCTTTCAAGATTCTTTTTTGAAACTCTTTTTTCATTAAATTCATTATGCATTAAAGCTAAATTTTTTCCAAAAAGATCAAAATAATTTTCTCTATCAAGAGGAAAATTATTTCCTTCTACAAACTCTTCAAGAGCATAAATAGAATTATTAAAAGATATATAAGGTGTAGAACTAATTGTTGGGATAACCTTTGGAAAAGAAGAGATTTTTTCTAAAAAAGAATATTGTGCCTGAAACAAAGAAGGATTTTCTCCTCGATATTTTAATATAAATTTTTCATTTTTTCTAGAAACAATTTTATAAACTCTATTCTTTCCTTTTTTTGTATTTATTTTTAATAAATTTTTAATTTCCAAACCATAGTTCTCAAAAAGTTTTTGTTTAATATCTTCTTCACTCAACTCTTTTAAATTTTGTATTTTAAAAATAGATTTTGGTTTTTTATAAAAAATTTTGTTTCCACTTAAAACTTCTTTTGAAAGATCAAGAATTTTATCAATATTAGTTATCGGTATTGAATAATTCTTCCCTGAATTTTGAATTAATGCATAATTATTTATTCCCTTAACAAAATCTTTTTCTAAATTAGAAATAATTAAACTATTATGACAATCTGTATTCCAAATCGGAATTGCCCCACAAGTATAAGAAAAATTATCTCTTTCCCTTAATCCAAACCATTTATATTTTTGCATTTTCTTGATGATATTCTTTTAATTTGAGAAATTCTTTTTCAGATATTCCCCTATCACCAATTTCTTTTTTTCCTTCTTCTAATTTATGAAAATCAGTTCCACCAGAAATTATTAAATTATTTTTCTTTACAAAATTTTCTAAAATATTTTTTGTGTTTTCTGAAATTGAATTCTTTGGAGAATAATCTAATTCTATTCCATCCCCTCCAAAAGAAACAAATTCTTCTAAAATTTTTATCATATTTTTTCCCAAAAACCACGGATGTGCAACAAAAGCAATCCCCTCAGCAGCATGAATAATTTTTATAGCTTCTTTTAGTTCAGTTCCCTTTGGCATAACAAATGCTTTTCCTTGTTTTCCCAACAATTCATCAAACACTTGACTTCTTTCTGAAAATTTTTCAGGATATTTTTTCATTAAAATTTTTGCAATAAAAGGTCTTCCAAAATGTTCCCCATTAGTTTCTTCTAATAATTCTTCAAAAGAAATTTCATAATTTAATTTATTTAAATTTTCAATAATTTTTTTTGCAGTATTGATTGCATATTCTTTATGTCTATCTGAAATATTATTTATCTCTTTGTTTTCAGAATTTATAAATAATCCTACAATATGAAGTTCTTTAACTCCTTCAGGAGGAGTTGCAGTAATTTCTATTCCATGAATATATTCGATCCCTTTTTCTTTTGCATATTTTTCAGCTTCCTTATTTGCTGTTGCTTTATCATGATCTGTTATTGCCATTGCAGTAATTCCTTTTTTAGAAACAATTCCTACTAATTCTTTTGGAGAAAATTCTCCATCAGAATGGTTTGAATGTATATGTAAATCTATTTTTACCATTATATCTTTAAATTTTTATATGTATTAAACATTTCCTTAAATTCAGGTGTATTTTTATTAGCAAAAAATGAAAGCAAAAGGCCATAAGATTCTTTTGCCATTAAACCACTTCGAATCTCTGGCCACCTATCTTTATAAAAAATTGGAAAATTATCTGGATTTAAGTTAGCAACTCCCCCATAGGGATCAGGACATCCAAATGTAATTTTTGGAATTCTATGTAAAAGGGAAGTTCCAAAACACATAAAACAAGGTTCAAGAGTAGAATATAATTCAATTAAAGATCCTTTCTTTTTTTCTTCAAGAATTAATTTAGAATATTTTCCAATAAGCCTATTTTCTGCATGGGAATACCAATCTCTATTTGTATAAAGTTGATTTCTTCCTACATCAACAAGATTACCATTAATTGCCAAAGCTCCCCCTATCGGAAAGTTTCCTTGTTTGCCTGCTTCCTTGGCTTCGTTTAATGCAAGACTCATTATTTTCTTATCTTTTTGTGAAAAGAACATAATTAAATTAAAATTTGAGACTTTATTAAGATTGTCATTTTTAAGTTAAAACAAGAAAGTTTATTATCTCAAAAATTATTTTATAACTATGAAATCAAAAAAAGAATTAATGCCTTCTACAAAAGAAAAATCTTATTTTGGATTAAATTCTGGAGCATATCCTTTCACAAATGAACCATTATCTGACATATGTTCAGAAAAATTAAATTTTAATGAAAATTCTTTAGTTATTACTTCTTCTGGAGATATTCAAATTTTATTAGCTGGTCTTGGAGCAAAAAACATTTCTTCTGTTGATGTTAGTCAAAAAGCAAATGCTTGGGCAGATTATAAATGGACAATTTTTAAAAATTATTCAAAAGAAGAATACAATGAAATTTTAATTATAAATCCTACTTGGAACAATTTTCCAATAGGTTTGCCTGTTTTAAATAGTTCAAAGAATCTTTTTTTAAAAGAAAAAGGTAAAAATCACGAGAAAATTTATCAATCAAAAATATTTAAGCAAGTAAAATTTTCTGAATTAAAAATTAATTCTATGGGTTATCTTGGAAAAAATTATGATTTTTTTCAAAAAAGATTAAAAGAAGTAAATTTAAATTTTCATGTTGGAGATTTAGGAAATCATAATTTAATTAGAGGTTTAGAAAAAAAGTTTAGCTTTGTTTATCTTTCTAATGTTTTAGATCATCTTAAAGGAAAAAATAATCTTAATTATGATTTTTCAAAAAAAAATATAATTCAAACCCTAAAACCAATTATAGAAAGTTTAGATCCCTTTGGACAAATCTTATATAATTTTGCTTGGAATGAAAGAGCAATTCCTGGAACAATTAAAGCATTAAAATATTTTAATCAATCTTTAAGAAAAATAGAAAAAAAAACAAAAGGCTGTGGGAAAATGTATATTTCAGAGAAATAATTTTAAGATAAGAAAACATTAAAAATATTAATTATTCAATTAAAAAACATAATTATAATTGCATAAAACATAAATAAAAAGAGTTTCACATATTATCTTATTAGTTTTAGAAAAATTTTATTAAAAATAATAATTTATGCACAAACACAGACATAAAGGTATTACGCCCCGACCGAGATTCATGATTTTCGAAGCACAAGAGTTCGTGAAACTCTGTGCTTAACTCGGGTTAATTTCTTTAGAAATTAAATCTATTTGAATTTTACGTATTAGAATTTCAGCATTAAGTTCAACCTAAAGGTTGAAATACGCCCCGACCGAGATTCGAACTCGGGTCACCGCCGTTCTCTGAAAAAGGGCTGCATTGAGATGCTAGACTTTTTCTTTCATCAAGTTAAAATCACCTCTTTTTCAAATCAAATTTTCTTGAGAGGGCGATATTCTTGGCCTCTGAACTATCGGGGCATATGTAAATTAATGATTCTTTTTGTTTATAAAATTTTATGAAAGAAAATAAATTTTAAGAATGTGCTTTCCCAGCGGAATAACTTTATTTACATAAAGCCCTAGAATTTTAAAAAGATAATTAATATCAAATTGGGTTAAATCTAATCCTATTTCTGGAAATTTGTTTCTTAAATAATTGTTTATTTAGTATAAAAGAGAATGAAAAATAAATTTGTATTTAGTGATTTAATTGAATGATTGATTTTATTTTGTTGATTTGAAAATTTTTTACTCAAAATGTTTAAATATTGTTAAGATTATTCTTTTTGTATAGCCCTATAGTACAGCGGTCAAGTATGTGAGCCTCTGAAGCTTGCGACCCAGGTTCGAATCCTGGTAGGGCTATTGTTTTTGATTAAATTGATGGATTAAAAATCCATAATTAATATATTAAATTAATTGTTTTGTTTGTAACATAAATTGAGATTAAATTTTACTGGTTTCTTATAGATTTTTTTAATAAGATTTATAATTAAGTAAGTAAAAACTTTGTTTTGATTTTTATTGTGTAGGTAAAAATTTTACCGTCGGGAAGTAGAGTGTAGGTAAAAGTAATCTTTATATACTATTTTTGTGTAGAGTAAATATAAGAAGTGGGTTAAACTGTTAATGAAAATTATATTTGAAAAAAAGAGGAAAATTTTAGGAATTTTATTATTTATCTTTATGTTAAATTTTGTTTTTGCTGCATCAATTTTGGATGAATTGCATTTAAATATTCAAACAACTGATGCAGGTGGAAATGTTGTTACTGGAACTTTTGATTTTGATTTTAATATTTCAACAACTAGTGATTGTAATAATGTTATTTATTCTGATTCTGCAACTTTAACTACTGATTCGCGGGGAATTATTTCTTATTATTTGACTGGTGTAAATATGGATTATGCTAACCAGTATTATTTGTGTTATTATCGGGATGATGTTTTAATTAATAATTCTAAAATTTCAAGAAGCCCATATGCTTTTCGTGCCAAGTATGTGAATACTTCTGGAATTGAAGTTGATTCTAATTTGGATTTATCTGGATTTAATTTTACTTCTGATTATATTTTTGGTGATGGTAGTGGATTGAGTAATTTGAATGTTTCAAATATTGATTTGAGTGATTATGTTCCGTATACTGGTGCGGATAAGAATTTGGTTTTGGGAGATAATAATTTTAGTGTTGGTGGGAGTGATTTTTTTGTTGATGCTGATAGTGGGAATGTTGGGATTGGGACTGTGAGTTCAGATTATCCTTTGGAAGTTGTTGGGAATACAAGTTTGACTAGTGATTATATAGCAAGAATCTTTGACCAAGGAACGGGTTATAGTAGACCAGTTTTTCAATTGGAAACATTGGGTTCTGCAGCAAGAATGCAATTTAAAACTCCTTCTCATTATTGGAATTGGTATTTGGGTGCTGGTGGTGAGATGAGATTTGATAGTGACAGTGGAACTTCTAAATTAAGTATTGAATCAAATTCAAAGCAATATTCTTTATATGCAAATTCGGTTGGTACTGGAATTGGAACAAATTCTGTAAATAATGCATTAACTGTTAATGGTTCAGCTGATTTTTCTGGTAATGTGGGTATAAATACAACAACTCCTCAAAATAAATTGAATGTTATTGGAGATATCAATGCAACTGGTTATATTATTGGTGATGGTTCGCAGTTGACTAATTTGAATGTTTCAAATATTGATTTAAGTGATTATGTCCCATACACAGGAGCTAATCAAAATTTGGTTTTAGGTGATAATAATTTTAGTGTTGGTGG